>LIDZ01011580.1_pt5 | contig 59324 bp, 53 predicted proteins | sample 644651 | NCBI WGS metagenome assembly LIDZ01 (sample SAMN03856242, study PRJNA289617) | food metagenome | isolation source: wine grapes on drying loft during traditional withering process | host: Vitis vinifera cv. Corvina | place: Italy: Gargagnago di S. Ambrogio di Valpolicella | collected 2014-01 | reverse complement strand
GTGCCGGGTTTCGTGGCCCAAAGCATCCGTGACGTAGGTCAGACGGATGTTTTCATCCCACGCCAACCGAGTATCAAAGCTGCCGTCGTCGGCCCATTCGCGCACAGCCCTCGCATCTGGACCGGTGCCTTGCCATTGCAGGTTCAAACCACGATTGGTGCGGTCGGTGTAGCGAGTGATCAAGTGATCTTGATACTGGTAGCGCCAGGCCGAACCGTTCTCGTCCTGGGCCAGAACAAGGTCACCAAAACTGTCGTACTGATACGCGCAAAGTTGGCGTTTAACCTCGCCGTCGCGAACTTCCCAAAGGCCCGTTAACCGCCCCTGATCATCAATCAAAGTACCAAGTCGCATATGCACTTTGTTTAGATCTTTCTCCGAGTAGGTCACCAACTCCGAGAGCACCAACTGCCCATCACGACGATGCTCATGATGCAGCATCACCCCAGCGCCGTTAGGCAGCACCTTGTTGATCAGAACGAAGCGCTTACCCCGCCGAACATAAGTTTCCCGGTGCTCAAGCCCCCGCATCAGCAACAGCCGATCCTTGCCGAGGCGAATGACGGTCAGATTTTCAATGGCGTTGAAGTGAAGCAGCTTGACCTTGGGAAGAGAGAATTCATGGCTACCGCCATCGGCGTCATGAAACACCAAACCATCGCCGACGAAATCAAACCGCGTAGTAAACGGCGTGATCCAGCGTGCGCCGATAACATCCCCATCGAACGCATCCAGACTCGAGCAATAAGTCCGCGTCCATTCGATGGGAAACGGCCCCGGCAAACTAAAATCGGTATGACTAACCGACTCCGAACCCATCGCAAAACTGATGCTGTTCCCCGTCGACGCACAGGAGCAGGCGCATGGACAGGCACAGTTGCACTTCTTCCGCGTGTTGGGCCGACCCTTAGCCGGCTTCTCATGCTGAACGATTTCAAGCTTGCCTTCACTGCCCCGGCGCTTGGCTTGATTAACCATCCCCGGTTTGATGTTGAAGGCTTGCCCGTGCCCATTGCGCGCACGCCAACTGACGCCCCCCCCATCCAAGGTAACCAGCAGCGCAGCGATGGAATGCTGCCCTTCGGGATCCCCCAACCCCGTGATTTGCGTCCGAAGCTGAGGAGCCAGAACACGCAATAAATCAGCCTGCCTGATCACCTCTTTTTTAACCGCTTCAGGCACAAGATATTCAGCAGCGCCATTCACTGCACCTTTGCCTGCAGCAACACATACTTCCGCAGCCGCCGCAAAAATATTCCCAATCGCCGCTTTAGGGTCGTAAGTCCAGAGATCCCCAGCGTCATGGACCAACTGCTCTGCTTCAAGCAGATCAGCCTTGGTGTTCAGGTCCGGGTTGACCAACTTCTCCAGGCCATCAGCGATCTGAAAAAGCACGCCTTCCCCAAGCTTCCCCGCATCCTCGAGAATCCCGGGGAGCTTGCCCTGCGCCTGGCTCACAAAGTCATCAAGGGTCCCGACGATGGTTGCATTCAGGTGCCCGATCAGAACCTCGATCAGCGCATCTCCCAACACCATCTTGCCGGCCTGACGCATCTCCTGGCGCACCAGAAACAGCATCGGCCGCAAGGTCATCCGCGCTGCCGCCATGCTCGGCGGAATGGGCACCATCCCGATCAGGTTGATGCCCAAACTCACCCAATCCAGCGGATCGCGCTTCTCATTGGTCGCCAGCCGAACGATGTCATTCAGCGCATCGACCAGCGCCATGATGTTGCCCACCACCGGCAGCCCGCCGGCCACGGTCTTGATCCGCTCAAGCGTGACAACCCCGCCACTGATCTTCTGCAGCCATGCATCGACATTGGCCGCACCAAGACCAACGTCTTCAACCTGAATAAGGTCAAGCGGAACAACCGCCACTTGCGGTTCGTGGTTCTCACCACCAACGGGCAGATTTAAGGGGGGCGCCAAGGATGCTCTCCGTGCTCAAAAACCATCCGAAAAGGCGTGAATGCCAATCCGGGGGCCACGGAGATATCAAGTGTTATGCCTGCAAGAATTTATCCAAACAAAATCAATAACCTAAGAAATAAATCAGCAGGTTTTAGCGAACCTAAAACCCGAAATCCCAGAAAAAGTGCGCAAGAAGTTGCGCATCCCTGCGCAACTTCCTGCGCACTTGCCTACAGACCACAAACGACGCGGCCTGCAGAGCATTAACCATCCGACTTGCAACAAACAGGTGCGCAACTTCTTGCGCATAACGGCAATGAGGCATCACGACGCTGAGCGCGACTACGACATTCGACCTGTCATGCGCCGCGACGTAGAATGCGCGCCTTCTTGTGGGCGGCGCGCCGTCCTGTCATCAGTAGTTATCGGGGACTCCATCCATGAGCGATTATCAAGAAACGTTGTACGAAGGCTATGGCCAGCGCTTTCGCATGGAAAAAATGCTGCATGAAGTGCGCACCGAGCATCAGCATCTGGTGATCTTCCAGAACCCGCGCATGGGGCGCGTCATGGCGCTGGACGGCGTGATTCAGACCACTGAAGCCGACGAATTCATTTATCACGAGATGCTCACCCACGTGCCGATTCTGGCCCACGGCCGCGCCAAACGCGTCCTGATCATCGGCGGTGGCGACGGCGGCATGCTGCGCGAAGTCGCCAAGCACGCGACGGTCGAGCACATCACCATGGTCGAGATCGACGGCACCGTGGTCGAGATGTGCAAGGAATACCTGCCGAATCACTCCAAAGGCGCTTTCGATGATTCGCGTCTTAACCTGGTCATCGACGACGGCATGCGCTTCGTTGCCAACACCGAGGAAAAATTCGACGTCATCATTTCCGATTCCACCGACCCGATCGGGCCGGGCGAAGTGCTGTTCTCGGAGAATTTCTATCAGGCCTGCCATCGCTGCCTCAACGAAGGCGGCATTCTGGTCACGCAGAACGGCACGCCATTCATGCAGCTGAGCGAAGTGCAAACCACGGCAGGGCGCATGAATGGACTGTTCGCCGACTGGCATTTCTATCAGGCAGCGGTGCCCACCTACATTGGCGGCGCGATGACCTTTGCCTGGGGCTCTACGGATTCCCAGCACCGCAAGATTTCGCTGGACACTTTGCATCAGCGGTTCGCCGGCAGCGGCATCGTCACCCGTTACTACAACCCTGAGGTCCACATCGGCGCCTTCGCATTGCCGCAGTACGTGCTTCAGGCGATCAGCAAGCCAAGCAACGCCTGACCTCGCTGCAAGGTTACGTAAACCTGACATCCATGGGCTGATGTCAGGTAAGCGTAACTTCTCCTTGATCGCCCTGCATGTCACGTATACATTCCATTCATCGTTGAATGTTATGCAGGCGTGACAAATGGACGCGACGTTGTTGCTTGAGCGGCTGGGTAGCCAGATCGAAGAAATGCGTAGGTCCCGCGGGCTGACTCAGGTTCAGTTGGCCTACCAGTCGGGCATGACACGGCAAAAGCTTGCCGAAGTCGAAAAAGGCAGCCCGACCGTGGCGGTGAATTTCTACGCCAAGGTCCTGGCCGCGTTGAATGCCGAGATAAAAGTCGTCTCCGCACGACGTCCGACGTTTGAAGAGCTGCGCGAGGTGTTCCAGTGAAACCCCTGGATCGTGTACGCATTTTTACCCCGGAGGGTGAGAGTGGTGAGCTGTCGGCATCGGCGTCCGGCGACTACCTGTTTCGCTACGGCCTGGACGCCAGCCCGGCGTCGCAGATCAGCCTGACCATGGGGGTTCGCGATGCGGCCTACGTATCGCGCAGCCTGCACCCGGTCTTCCAGATGAACCTCCCCGAAGGCTTCGTGCTGGAACAGCTGCGCAATCGCCTCGCTAAAACCACACCCATCAACCCGATGCTGCTCATGGCATTGACCGGCAGCGGTTCGCCGGTCGGCCGCGTGGCGGTGGCGTCTCCCATGATCGACGAGTTGCTGGGTGGCGCGGGCCCCGTCCCAGGCAGAAGCCTGGGGCAGATACTCAGTTGGGACGGGACGCAGGATCTGTTTGCCGAACTGGTCGATCAGTACATTTTGCGCACCGGGATTTCAGGTGTTCAGCCCAAAGTCATCGTGCCCGACTCGGATTTCGTCACGGACCCGAAAGCCACGCTGTTGATGCCGGAACTGATCGTCAAATCGGGGAGGGCGGACTTCCCCGGGTTGGCCGTTAACGAGTACGTGTGCATGGACGCTGCGCGCGGAGCCGGCATGCCGGTGCCGGAATTTCATCTGTCGGATAACCGCCAGCTGTTCGTCATGCGCCGTTTTGATCGTGATGCTGAGCAGCGGGCCATCGGCTTCGAGGACATGGCTGTGCTGATGGGCCGGGGCACCGAGCAGAAATACGACTCCAGCTACGAAAACATCGCCAAGGCCATTCGCCTGTTTTGCGCGCCTGAGCATGTGCGTGAATCGCTGTATCAATTCTTCGACATCGTCGCGCTCAGTTGCATGGTCGGCAACGGCGACGCCCATCTGAAGAACTTCGGGGTGTTGTATCGCGACCCGCTGGGGGCGGACGCGCAACTGGCGCCGGCCTACGACATCGTCAACACCACTGCGTACATAAAGGACGACGCGCTTGCCCTGCGTCTGGATGGCTCAAAGAGCCTGTTCGGATCGCGGCTCGGCATTCTGAGCCTGGCGTCGACCTGTGACATCCGCAAACCGAACGTGCGCATTGCGCGACTGATCGCGGCCGTGCAGGCGTCCCTGCAGGAAAACGCCTCGCTCCGCCCCCACGCGCCCCTTGTCTTTGAAGCCATCGAGCACGCCGTCGAGCGCTATGCCCAGACGTTCAAGGTTTAATCCTGATTCGAGGCTTTGTAAGAAAATATGTGAGGGGGAACTAATCAACGGAATTTTCACCGTTTCTTCGGGAAGATTCGCGCCGTTCCGAGAATGCTCCCTGATTGTGATAACCGTTTGTGCCGATCCGTCATGAAGAATGCGCGGCATCGGTGGTAAACCGCGGAGGTTCACGTAATATTTGGCCCCCGCAGCCCGGACCGGCATTTCGATGGGGTCGGGCGCACAGCTTTTTGAACTTAAACCTGAATCCAACGGATCCCACAACCCATGGCCAAAACGGACGCCCCGGCGCGCGCGCCGCAACCTACCGTCAAATCGCACCTGGCCTATACGCTCCTGAGCGGCCTGGTGCTGATGGTTCTGTACACCCTTCTGCGCGTAGCGCTGCTGGTCTATAACCGCGAAGGCATCGGTGCGACGCCAGCGTCGACCTTCGTCGAGGCGTTCGCCAATGGCCTGCGGTTTGATTTGCGTCTGGTCGTGTACATCCTGATTCCCCTTCTGCTGTCCCTGTTCAGCGCGCGCATGATGGCGGCCCGTGGGGTCTTCCGCTTCTGGCTGACGCTGGTCGCGAGCCTGACCGCGTTCTTCGGCCTGATGGAGATGGATTTCTACCGTGAATTCCACCAGCGCCTGAATGGCCTGGTGTTCCAGTACGTCAAAGAAGACCCGAAAACCGTCCTGAGCATGATCTGGTACGGCTATCCGGTGGTTCGCTATCTGCTGGCGTGGGCGCTGGTGACCTGGCTGCTGAGCCTGGTCTTCAAAGGCGTCGATCGCGTGACCCGGCCCCGTGGCGGGTTCAACGTTGCCAGCGCTGACAACCGTGCGGTGGCGCCGCTGTACAAGCGCGCCGTGGTGTTCCTGCTGTGCCTGGTGGTGGCCGTCATCGCCGCTCGCGGCACCCTGCGCCAGGGCCCGCCACTGCGTTGGGGCGATGCGTACACGACTGACTCCAACTTCGCCAACACCCTCGGGCTAAACGGCACGCTGACGCTGATCGCGGCGGCCAAGAGCCGGATGTCCGAAGACCGCGACAACATCTGGAAGGCGACCTTGCCTCAGGCCGAAGCCCAGCAGGTCGTTCGTGACATGCTGCTGACCGCCAACGACAAGCTGATCGATCCAGAAAAAGCCGCTGTGCGTCGTGATTTCACGCCGCCGCCGGCCAACACGTTGCCCATCAAGAACGTCGTCGTGATCCTGATGGAAAGCTTCGCCGGCCATTCGGTGGGTGCGCTGGGCGACGAGTCGAACATCACGCCTTACTTCGACAAACTGTCCCAGGAAGGTCTGCTGTTTGATCGCTTCTTCTCCAACGGCACACACACCCACCAGGGCATGTTTGCGACCATGGCCTGCTTCCCGAACCTGCCGGGCTTCGAGTACCTGATGCAGACGCCGGAAGGCAGCCACAAACTGTCCGGTCTGCCGCAGCTGCTCAGCGCGCGCAAGTACGACGACGTGTATGTCTACAACGGGGACTTCGCCTGGGACAACCAGTCGGGCTTCTTCAGCAACCAGGGCATGACCAACTTCATTGGCCGCAATGACTTCGTCAATCCGGTGTTCTCGGACCCGACCTGGGGCGTGTCCGACCAGGACATGTTCGACCGTGGCGCCGAAGAGCTGAAAGCCCGCGAAGCCAAGGGCAAGCCGTTCTATGCCTTGCTGCAGACCCTGTCCAACCACACGCCGTACGCACTGCCGGCAAACCTGCCGGTCGAGCGCGTGACCGGCCATGGCACGCTGGATGAACACCTCACCGCCATGCGTTATTCGGATTGGGCGCTGGGTCAGTTCTTCGAGAAGGCCAAGAAAGAGCCTTACTACAAGGACACGCTGTTTGTGGTAGTCGGTGACCACGGCTTCGGCAACAACGAGCAGATCACCGAAATGGACCTGGGCCGGTTCAACGTGCCGATGCTGATGATCGCCCCGGGCCTGCAGGACAAGTTCGGCAAGCGCAGCAGCATTGTCGGTACGCAGATCGACATCGTCCCGACCATCATGGGCCGCCTGGGTGGCGACACCGTGCACCAGTGCTGGGGCCGCGACCTGCTCAATCTGCCGGCAGGCGACGAAGGCTTCGGTGTGATCAAGCCATCGGGCAGTGAGCAGACCGTGGCGCTGGTCACCGGCAACCGGATCCTGATCGAACCCAAGGAAATGGAGCCGAAAGTGTACAGCTACGAGTTGGGCACCAAGCCCCACGCCGAGCTGATGCCGAATGCGCCGGACGTCACCGAGTTGCGCAAGAAGCTCGACAGCTTCCTGCAGACCGCGACCAAGAGCCTGCTGGACAACACGGCAGGGGTCAAAGACGCCAAGCCGCAATGACCGCAGCCTGATGAAAAACGCCCCGAGACCGGGGCGTTTTTTTGCCTGCGGATCCTTGGCATCAGACTGCTAGCGTCAAGCCGGGCGCTGACGATTCGGGTTGAACGTCGTTGCGCTGCAAGGGTCAAGATCACTAGGCCGTTGTCCGGCCCTTACTGAGGAGACATTGATGAAAGTGTGGACTATTTCGTTTCTGGACAAAGACGGTGTGCAGCAAACCCTCGATCTTGAATCCGATCACCGTCCCAGTGATGAAGAGGCTGCGCAGCGAATCCGTCCGATCCTGTTTCCGGTCGCCAGTGATCTTGATCTGATCGACCTCGACGGTCGCACCGCCGAGCCCACCGTGAAGACACTCAAAGAGCAGAACGCGGTACAGATCATCTCCATCGTCGAAGCCCCCTAAAAAGCCTGGATTCCCCGTCACCCTGCCAATTGGCAACGCACTATCAATGCGCGTACTCTGCCAGTGAGGTCGGTGAAGCATCTACCCGAGTCAGCTCGCGTACGTATGCCCGTTTTGTGAAACGCACCGGCCTTGTCAGCGACATGCTTGAGTCCCGGGCGGCAGATGACCTGCCGCTACACGCCTCGCCATCGGGGAGTGTTTCGGGATAGTTGAAACTCTATCTATCGTTGCATAGGAGGACGTTTCATGAGCACAGCCTATCAAGAAGACGTCAGCAGCCATGTTCTGCGCTGCATGAAAGAAGGCGGTTTCGACTTCGCACGCATTCACCCCATCGAGTTCTATGCCACCTTTCCGGATGAGGACCGGGCGCGTCAGGCAGCGGAAAAATTTCGTGGCGAGTCAGTCAATGTTCAGCTCAATGCTCTGGAAGACGGTGCGTGGCACCTGGAACTGAGCAAGTTGATGTACGCGACCTACGACGGGATAGGCGACTTCGAGCAGGATTTCCAGACCGCGATTTTCGGTCTGGACGGGGAGGTTGAAGGCTGGGGCGTCAAGCAGGAGCTCAAGCGCCTTCATTGATCGGGCTTCATTGACAGTCAGGCCCGAAAACAGGGCATGTATGGTTGAACGCCATCTCTCGTCTCCACGGCAAATCAGTGGAGCGGGAGAGGCACCGAGCCGAATCGCAGGCAAAAAAAAGCCGCTCTCATGGGAGCGGCGGAAAGGGAATATCGGGTGGCGTTGCCAATCAGGTTTTGAGCCAATCGCCTTGTGGAATCCGGCGGGTTGGTCTGCGGTATGGGGAGATTATGCTCAGTGCGCGTAACGCGCGGAAATGAACTGTGGCTATGCCTGCGATAGATTTTCAAACGGAACGACGCTTCGCCATGAAGCGCCGGGGAACGGGTTAGGTCGCATCGTGCACAGGAATGGTGCGGACGCTCTGGCTGTTTAATTCAACCCATTGATATTAAAGCGTTTATGCCGATGGCACGGGCCTTGCGAAGGCTCTGGTGTCCATGGTGACAAGGAGTACGGCATGATCCGCACCTTTTATGACGAGATGTACGATGCGGGCGGCATAGTCCGTCCGCATTATCGGGAATTCGCCCGCTGGTTGGGCGAAGCGCCGCCTGAGTTGCTCGCTCAGCGCCGGCGTGAGGCCGATCTTTTGTTTCATCGCGCCGGGATCACGTTCACGCTGTACGGCGACGAGCAGGGCACCGAGCGGCTCATCCCTTTCGACACGATTCCGCGCAGCATTCCGGCCAGCGAGTGGCGGGTGGTAGAGCGCGGCTGCATACAGCGCGTCAAGGCGCTGAACATGTTTCTCGCTGACCTCTATCACGATCAGCGCATCATCAAGGCCGGGATCATTCCCGCCGAACAGGTCCTCGCCAACGAGCAATACCAGTTGGCGATGCAGGGCCTGAATCTTCATCGTGACCTGTATTCGCACATCTCAGGCGTCGATCTGGTGCGTGATGGCGACGGCACGTATTACGTGCTCGAAGACAACCTGCGCACGCCCAGCGGCGTGAGCTACATGCTCGAAGACCGCAAGATGATGATGCGGCTGTTCCCCGAGCTGTTCGCCGCTCAGCGCATCGCGCCGATCGATCACTACCCGAATCTGCTGCTGGACACCCTGAAAAGCTCCAGCCCGCTGGATAATCCGAGCGTCGTGGTGCTGACGCCCGGGCGCTTTAACAGCGCGTTTTTCGAGCACGCGTTTCTGGCTCGGGAAATGGGCGTCGAACTGGTGGAGGGCGCTGACCTTTTCGTGCGCGATGACCGCGTGTTCATGCGAACCACCGACGGCCCCAAAGCGGTCGACGTGATTTACCGCAGGCTCGACGACGCGTTCCTCGATCCGCTGGCGTTCAACCCGGATTCAATGCTCGGCGTGCCGGGCCTGCTGTCCGCGTACCGTTCGGGCAATGTGGTGCTGGCCAATGCCATCGGCACCGGCGTGGCGGACGACAAGTCGGTTTACCCCTTCGTGACCGACATGATCCGTTTCTATCTCGACGAAGAGCCGATCCTGAAGAACGTGCCGACCTGGCAGTGCCGCAAGCCCGAAGAGCTGTCCCACGTGCTCGCCAATCTGGGCGATCTGGTGGTCAAGGAAACCCAGGGCTCCGGCGGTTACGGCATGCTCGTGGGCCCCGCCGCCACCGCCGCGGAAATCGAGTCGTTCCGGGCGCGGCTCAAAGCCAAGCCCCACGCGTATATCGCGCAACCGACCTTGTGTTTGTCGACCTGTCCGACCTTCGTCGAGAACGGCATCGCCCCGCGCCACATCGACCTTCGCCCGTTCGTCCTGGCTGGCCGCGAAACCCGTGTAGTGCCCGGTGGTCTCACGCGCGTTGCCTTGCGCGAAGGGTCGCTGGTGGTGAACTCGTCGCAGGGTGGCGGAACCAAGGACACCTGGGTGGTCGAGGATTAAGGATGCCTGCCAATGCTAAGTAGAACTGCCTCGGATTTATATTGGATGTCGCGGTACCTGGAGCGCGCCGAAAACCTCGCGCGGATGCTCGACGTCAGTTACTCGCTGTCGCTGATGCCACAGGACGGACGCGGGGATGGCCTCAATGAAATCGCCATGCCACTGCTGATCACCGGAACCCTGGACGATTACCTGGAGCGCCACGGCGACCTGCACGCCGAGCGCTTGCTGCACTTTTTCGCGCTGGACGCCGAAAACCCGGCCAGCATCTTCAGCTGCCTGGGCGCGGCGCGGGCCAGTGCCCATGCGGTACGCGGGCGTATTACTGCGGACATGTGGGAAAACATCAACGCCACTTACCTGGAAATTCGCGGCATCGCCGAGCAGGGATTGAGCCGCTACGGCATGAGCCGTTTCTGCGAGTGGGTCAAGGAGCGTTCGCACCTGTTCCGCGGCGCGACCTACGGCACCATCATGCGCAACGACGCCTTCCGGTTCATCCGTCTGGGGACGTTCATCGAGCGCGCCGACAACACCCTGCGCATGCTCGATGCGCGTTATGAAATGCTCGAATTGCGCGGCCCGTCCGCCAACGCGGCGGCAGACAGTTCCGCCGCCGGCTACTACCAATGGAGTGCGCTGTTGCGCGCCTTGTCGTCATTCGAGGCGTACACGGAAGTCTATCGCGACGCACCGGGTGCTCGTCAGGTCGCTGAATTGCTGCTGTTGCGTGCGGATATTCCGCGCTCATTGCGTGCGTGTCTGGAGGAGCTGGACATCATTCTCGCCAGTCTGCCCGGGGCCAATGGCCGTCCCGCTCAGCGTCTGGCCGCCGAGCTGGACGCTCGCCTTCGCTACACCGGCATCGACGAGATTCTCGATGAAGGCCTGCATGAGTGGTTGAACGAATTCATTCCACTTCTGGCCCAACTGGGTAGCGTCATTCACACTTCTTACCTGGAGGCTGCATGAGACTCTCAATTAGCCACGAGACCACTTATCACTACGACGATCAGGTCCGCGCCAGCATCCAGTATTTGCGTCTGACCCCCCACGACAGCGAGCGTCAGCAAGTGCTGAGCTGGCAGTTGGCGTTACCCCGTCCGGTGCGCGCGCAGATCGATCCTTTCGGCAATATTCTCCACGTGCTGACCCTGGACGAGCCCCACGAAGCGATCGTGATTGGCGCACGTGGCCAGGTCGAGATCGACGAGAAGCGCGAGTCGGAACATGAGAGCCAGTCGTCGCTGCCGTTCCTGCGTTTCACCCGCCTGACCGAAGCTGACGACGCGATTCGCGCCTTCGCCGTCGCGCAGACCCACAAGCGCACCGACCGCACTGCGCTGATCGATATGATGCACGCGCTCAACGAACACATCACTTACACGCCGGGCGCGACAGCGGTGGATACCTGCGCTGCCCAGGCATTCGCCAACCGCGCGGGCGTCTGTCAGGATCACACCCACGCATTTCTGGCCTGCGCCCGCAGCCTTGGGGTGCCGGCGCGCTATGTGTCGGGTTACCTCTACAGTGACAGCAGCGAACATCTGTCCAGCCATGCGTGGGCAGAGGCCTGGATCGACGACGCCTGGTACAGCTTCGACGTGACCAATCAGTTGGCGATCCCGGAGCGGCATCTGAAGCTTGCGGTGGGCCTGGATTATCTGGATGCCTGCCCGGTACGTGGCATGCGCCGCGGCGGCGGTTGTGAGCAGATGCACGCCAAGGTCGTGGTGTCGCCCTCAGCGCCGATTGCGGTTCCGGCGGCCAAGAAAAAGCCTGTTCCCGCGCCGATGATCCAGGTGCAACGCCAGGGCTGATCAGCCCGTTGCGGTCGAGCGATCAGCTCGGCCGCGTTCCCACGGTCTGCGCGCCACTCAGTGCGAAAGACAGCCCTGCGTTCATTTCGCCCAACGCACTGATCTCATACAATCAGCCCCCTTACGATCCGCTGCCAGACCATCCGCCGCCACGCCATCCAAGACGCAACCACGCGATACCCGCACGGCCAACGGCCGCCTGTTTGAAACAGGCAGCCCGCCGAGTGCGTGTGGGGGTCTGCAGGTAGCAGAGCGAAGCATGCTCAGCCGAACAGTCGCGTCATGTTCGGCAGGATCAGCAGCAGTGTGGTCGCGAAAACGATTAATCCGGCCTGACGTATTTTCGAGCGTTTGAACCTGAACTTGAACATGGTAAATGCCTTTTCTTGTTATTCCTGAGCAACAGAAACCCATGGACCTTGGGCGTGACCAAGGCGAGGGTTGGCAAAGGTGAGGCAAAAGAGCAGGTGCCCCGATCAGCAAATCGCGGGCGGCAGGCGCTGGGTGAAACGATTTTGTTATGGCGCCACTGCTACTGACTAAACCTTAGAAGCCACGTGCCGTGCGGTTTAGATCATTGAGGATTAACCAGTTGCGCCTTTATAACTTGAGCACATTTGGCGAATAGCCATCGCTCAAATATTCGCCTGCTAGACGCCTGCGTCCAAAACGGTCCACGCTCAATAGCTCGCTACCGTTCGTCCGAGTCCGAAACTTCGCATAACCCGCTACCCTGTCACTTGATCCGGCGAAACAGCGCGCCCTGTGCGTCGCTTCGTGATAGACAGTGCCCCCATGACAGTTCGACTGTCGATCGCACAGATAAAAAGACAGTTCATCGGGTTAGCGAGGACAGGATGACCGAAGCGTTTATTTACGATGCCTTGCGCACGCCGCGGGGCAGGGGCAAGTCGGACGGCGCGTTGTACAGCGTCAAACCGGTGGAGCTGGTGGCAGGGCTGTTGAAAGAACTGCAAGTGCGCAATCACCTCGACACCCACCACGTCGATGACATTGTGCTGGGCTGCGTCACGCCCATTGGCGATCAAGGCGCCGACATCGCCAAAACCGCAGCGCTGGTCGCCAATTGGGCCGTGAGCGTGGCCGGGGTTCAGGTCAACCGGTTCTGCGCATCGGGGCTTGAAGCGGTGAATCTGGGGGCGATGAAGATCCGCTCCGGGTTCGAGGACTTGGTGGTGGTGGGCGGCGTGGAGTCGATGTCGCGCGTGCCGATGGGCACTGACGGCGGCGCCTGGATGCTGGACCCGCACACCAATCTGCACACCCACTTTACGCCCCAGGGGATCGGCGCCGATCTGATCGCCACCCTCGAAGGCTTCAGCCGCGACGACGTCGACCTGTTCGCCGTGCAGTCCCAGCACAAGGCGTCACTGGCGCGCGAGCGGGGTGCGTTTCGCCGTTCGCTGGTGCCGGTTAAAGACCAGAACGGCCTGCTCTTGCTCGACCATGACGAGTTCATTCGTCCCGACACCACGTCCGAGGCCCTGGGCAAGCTGCGCCCGAGTTTCGAGGCGATCGGTAAAATGGGCTATGACGCCACGGCGCTGCGGGTCTACAGCCACGTTGAACGGATCGAACACGTGCACACGCCGGGCAACAGCTCCGGCATCGTCGATGGCGCCGCCTTGATGCTGCTCGGCACCGCGCAAAAAGGCCAGGCGCTGGGGCTGCGACCACGGGCCCGCATTGTGGTGACGGCGGTGACCAGCACCGATCCGACCATCATGCTCACCGGTCCTGCGCCCGCTACGCGCAAAGCCTTGGCGCGAGCCGGGCTGACCATTGATGACATCGACCTGTTCGAGGTCAACGAGGCCTTCGCCTCGGTGGTGCTCAAGTTCATCAAGGACATGGGCGTCGACCCCGACAAGGTCAACGTCAACGGCGGCTCGATTGCCCTCGGCCACCCACTGGGTGCCACGGGTTGCATCATTCTCGGCACGCTGCTCGACGAGCTGGAAGCCCGGCAGCTGCGTTACGGCCTGGCGACCCTGTGCGTCGGCGGCGGTATGGGCATCGCGACGATCATCGAACGGGTATGAACGTGGAGCACGATAAGCGCTTCGCCCACCGCCTTTATCCGATAACTGTTTCAGGAAGAAAGACCGCATGAGCGATGCCATCCGCTACGAAACCGGGCCGGATCAGATCATCACGCTGACCGTCGACATGCCCGGCCAGCAGGCCAATACCATGAATGCGGCGTATCGCCAGGCCATGGCGGGGACCCTTGAACGCCTGCTGGCGGACAAAGAGGCCATCGCCGGTGTGATCATCCGTTCGGCGAAGAAAACGTTCTTTGCCGGCGGAGACCTCAACGAGCTGAGCCAGGTTGACGCCGCCCGCGCCGCCGCTTTCTACCAGATGACCATGGACCTCAAAGCCCAGCTTCGCGCGCTGGAAACATTCGGCAAACCGGTGGTGGCCGCCATCGAGGGTTCTGCATTGGGCGGTGGCCTGGAGCTGTGCCTGGCCTGTCACCATCGCATCGCAATCAATGGCGGCCAGGTTAGATTGGGGTTGCCGGAAGTCACCCTCGGTTTGCTTCCGGGTGGCGGCGGCACCGTGCGGCTGGTGCGCATGTTGGGGCTGGAGAAGGCCCTGCCGTTGCTGATGGAAGGCCGGACCCTGGGCGTCGATCACGGGTTGAAACTCGGTGTGATCGATCAGTTGGCCAGCGACGCCGATGACCTGATGGCCAAGGCGCGTGAATGGATTATGGCCAATCCGGCGCCGATCAAAGCCTGGGATCAACCGGGGTTTGAATTGCCCGGCGGCACGCCTGCGCACCCGAAAGTGGCGCAGATGCTGGCCATCGCGCCGTCGATCCTGCGCAGCAAAACCTGGGGTTGCTACCCGGCGCCGGAGAAGATCCTGGCCGCCGCCGTGGAAGGCGCGCAGGTGGATTTCCACACGGCGGAGAAAATCGAGGCGCGTTACTTCACCGAGCTCGCCACCGGCCCCATCGCCAAGAACATGATCGGCAGCTGGTTTCAACTCAACCGGGTCAAGGCGGCTGAAGCGCGGCCCAAGGCGCCGCCGGTGTTCAACATGCGCAAGGTCGGCATTCTCGGGGCGGGTTTAATGGGTGGCGGCATTGCCTATGTCACGGCGGTGGCGGGCGTCAGCGTGATCCTCAAGGACGTCAATCTGGCGGCGGCGCAGAAGGGCAAGGATTACTCGGCGCGGTTGCTGAACAAGCAGGTTGCCAGCGGTCGCCTCACCGAGGCTCAGCGCGACGCCGTGCTGAGCCGAATCAAGCCGACAGGGCGCGACAGCGATCTCGAAGGTTGCGACCTGATCATCGAGGCGGTGTTCGAGAATCGCGAGCTGAAAGCGCAGGTCAGCGCCGCCGCCGAGCAAGTGGTGGTGCCCAATGCGGTGATTGCGTCCAACACCTCGACGCTGCCAATCACCGGGCTCGCCAGCGCCATCAGCCGGCAAGAGCGCTTCATCGGCCTGCATTTTTTCAGCCCGGTGGAGAAGATGCGCCTGGTGGAAATCATCAAGGGCGCACGCACCAACGACATGACCCTGGCGCGGGCCTTCGATTTCGTTCAGCAGATCGGCAAGACCGCGATTCTGGTCAACGACACACGTGGCTTCTTCTCCTCACGGGTGTTCGCCACCTATGCCGATGAAGGCATTGCCATGCTCGGCGAGGGCGTCAGTGCGCCGATGATCGAGACCGAGGCGCGCAAGGCCGGTATGCCCGTGGGGCCGCTGGCGGTGTCCGACGAGGTGTCGTTGAGGCTGATGAGTCAGATTCGCCAGCAGGCGCGCAAGGACCTGGCCGAGCAGGGCGTTGAGCTGGCCGGGCATCCGGCCGACGCGGTGATCGAGCAGCTGCTGCATGAATTTGATCGCGCAGGGAAAACCTCCGGCGGCGGTTTTTACGACTACCCCGACGGCGCGCCCAAGCACTTGTGGCCAGAGCTGAAAATCCGTTTCGAGAAGCCCGAGGCACAGATCAGTGGTCAGGATATTCGCGACCGCTTGCTGTTCATCCAGGCCCTCGAAACGGTGCGCTGCATGGAGGAGGGCGTGCTGCGGTCAACAGCGGACGCCAACGTTGGTTCGATGCTCGGGATCGGCTTTCCGGCCTGGACCGGTGGGTCGTTGCAGTTCGTCAATCAATACGGTCTGAAGCTGTTTATTAACCGCGCCCGCGCCTTGGCTGAGCGCTACGGCGAGCGCTTTAAACCGCCTGCGCTGCTGTTGCAGAAAGCCGAGGAAGGGACGCTGTTCTAGCGAAGACTCCTCGCTGTGCCGTATCAAGGGTTGGGACAGCGTGGGTTCAGCTGAACACGGCGCACTGCCTCAACTGGGCCTTGCCTTGCCCTGGCCTTCAAGGCAGGCTTGGTCCACGCATTTTCGCTTTTGTCGCTTCAGGGATTTTTATGTCGTTACGCATCTGCATTCTGGAAACCGACGTACTTCGCCCGGAACTGGTCGATCAATACCAGGGTTACGGGCGGATGTTCGAGAAACTCTTCGCGCGCCAGCCGGTGCCAGCGGAATTTGTCGTCTACAACGTCATGCAGGGCGATTACCCGCCAGATGACGAGCCGTTCGACGCGTATCTGATCACCGGCTCCAAGGCTGATTCCTTCGGCACCGATCCCTGGATCGAAACCCTGAAGACGTATCTGCTCGACCGCTACAAGCGCGGCGACAAGTTGCTGGGTGTGTGTTTCGGCCATCAGTTGCTGGCACTGCTACTGGGCGGCAAGACCGAACGCGCCTCACAGGGCTGGGGCGTCGGCATTCATCATTACAACCTCGCACCCACCCAACCGTGGATGACGCCGGCGCTGGACAAGCTCACGCTGCTGATCAGCCATCAGGATCAGGTCACTGCGCTGCCCGAAGGCGCGACGGTCATTGCCACCAGCGAGTTCTGCCCGTTTGCTGCTTATCACATCAACGACCAGGTGCTGTGCTTCCAGGGGCATCCGGAATTCATCCACGACTACTCGCGCACGCTGCTCGACATCCGCCAGGACGCCCTGGGCGAACAGGTCTACGGCAAAGGCATCGCCAGCCTGGAAGAAGACCACCACGGCACGGCAGTGGCGGAATGGATGATGCGGTTTGTGGCGAACAAGCGGCCGGTGAGCTAGAGCGTTGTTTTGCCGGGTGAGATGATCATTGTAGGACCGGCTTCAGCCGGATTGACCGTAGGACCGGCTTCAGCCGGGAAGGGGTCAGTTGCCACGCTGCAGAATTGATGCTGCTCACGCTGGCCATTTCCCGGCTAAAGCCGGTCCTACTGACAGCGCGTATTCCACCTGCGGGACCGGCTTCAGCCGGGAAGGCGTCAGTCGCCACGCTGCAAAATTGATGGTGCTCACGCGGGCCTCTTCCCGGCTAAAGCCGGTCCTACTGACAGCACGTATTCCACCTGTGGGACCGGCTTCAGCCGGGAAGGCGTCAGTCGCCACGCTGCAGAATTGATGCTGCTCACACCGGCCTCTTCCCGGCTAAAGCCGGTCCTATTGACAGCACGTATTCCACCTGTGGGACCGGCTTCAGCGGGGAAGGCGTCAGTTGCCACGCTGCAAATTTGATGGCGCTCACACCGGCCATTTCCCGGCTAAAGCCGGTCCTACTGACAGCACGTATTCCACATGTGGGACCGGCTTCAGCCGGGAAGGCGTCAGTTGCCACGCTGCAAAATTGATGGCGTTCACACCGGCCACTTTCCCGGCTAAGGCCGGTCCTACTGACAGCACGTATTCCACATGTGGGACCGGCTTCAGCCGGGAAGGCGTCAGTCGCCACGCTGCAAAATTGATGGCGCTCACACCGGCCACTTCCCGGCTAAAGCCGGTCCTACTGACAGCACGTATTCCACCTGTGGGACCGGCTTCAGCCGGGAAGGGGTCAGTTGCCACGCTGCAAAATGGATGGCGCTCACACCGGCCATTTCCCGCCTAAAGCCGTTCCCACAGTCGTAGGCGTATTCGAAGCCGGTGCCACAGCCGTAAGCACATTCAAAAGCCTCAAAGCCAACCCGACCGCTTGAAGCTCGCAAACAAGATCCCGCACCCGCCGACGATCACCCCCAACACCATGTAATACCCGTAGTGCCAGGTCAGCTCGGGCATGTTCTCGAAGTTCATCCCGTAGATCCCGGCGATGGCGGTGGGGAAGGCCAGGATCGCGGCCCAGGCGGCAAATTTGCGCTGGGTCAGGCTCTGTCGCGAAGACTCCAGCAGCAGGCTGATTTCGATGGTTTGGCTGGCGATGTCGCGCAGGTTGGAAAGGTCTTCCATCTGCCGCTTGACGTGGATTTCCACGTCGCGGAAGTAAGGGCGCATGTTCTTGTCGATGAAGGGGAAGCTGAGCTTCTGCAGCTCCTCGCCAATCTCGACCATGGGCGCCACGTAACGGCGCAGGCGCAGCAGGTCACGACGCAGCGAGTGGATGCTGTGGATGTCGGCTTCGTTGAGGTCCTTGCGCAGCACGTTGTGCTCAAGCTCTTCAAGCTCGCAGTGGATCGACTCGGTGACCGGCTGGTAGTTCTCGGTAACGAAATCCAGCAGTGCGTACAGGACGAAGTCTTCCCCATGTTCCAGCAGCAACGGCCGGGCTTCGCAGCGCTGACGCACCAGGCCATAGGACTTCGAGTCACCGTTGCGCGAGGTGATGACATAGCCCTTGCCGGCGAAAATATGGGTTTCGATGAAGATCAGCTTGCCGTTCTCGCGAATCGGCGCGTAGGTCACGATGAACAGCGCGTCACCGAAAGTCTCCAGCTTCGGCCGGCTGTGGACTTCCAGTGCGTCTTCGATGGCCAGCTCGTGCAGATTGAACTGCCGTTGTAGCGTGGTCAGTTCTTCGAGGCCCGGATGCTCCAGGCCGATCCAGACGAAATGCCCGGGTTTCGCCGCCCAGGCTGCGCCTTCGTCGAGGGCAATATTGGTGACTTTCTTTCCCGCACTGTAAACCGCAGCGGCAACCACTCGACCCATAATGTCTGCTTCTTCTTTTAGGGAAAACTCACGCGCAGCTTAGCGCGCTCCCTGATCAGAGTCGGCGGATTTAAACGAGTTCGCAGGTTTTTTCAGTGCCGTTCAGCGTCTGTTGGGAGGGTAGCCGCGCAGCCTCGGACTTGCGCGTCCATGCTGGCGATGCAGGCTTGCATCTGGCCGTGGCACAGCGCGATGAGTTGAGGGATATCGTCGCCGGTCAGGTTTGCGGTCGGGATCGCGGGCAGCGTGCGGATGATCACCTCGCCGCTGTTCCATCGGTTCAACTCCATGCTGCGCACGTAGGTGCTCACGCACACAGGCACAATGGGCACACCGGCTTCGATCGCCATCTGAAACGCCCCGCGCTTGAACGGCATCAGCCCTTCGCCCTTGTTGCGCGTGCCTTCAGGGAACACCCAGATGGACGTGTCCTTGTGCTGCAGGGTGTCGGTGGTCTGGAGAATGGCGCGGCGTGCCTTCTGCGGATTGCCTCGGTCGATCAGCACGTTGCCCGCCAGCCAGAACAGCTGGCCAAAAAACGGCACCCACTTGAGACTTTTTTTGCCGATGCAGACCGTGCGCGGCGGCACGATGTTGCCGAGGACAAACAAATCGTAGTTGGACTGATGGTTACAGATGATCACGCAGGGCCTGGTCTGCTCGAACTGCGGGCTGAGCTGGGTGTTCAGGCGCAGCCCGAGAATGCCGATGGCGGGGAGGGCGTAGAGGCGAGCACACAGACGGCTGTTGTCAGGGTTGAACGGGCGGCACAGGCCAAGTAAAAGCCCCAGTGCGCCTGCGATGAGAAAGTGCAGGCCCATCAACAACATACGCAGTAAGAACAGCATGCAAACCACCCGGTAGGCGAAAAGCCGCGCAGTGTACGGATGTGCACTGGAATCGGCAATCGCCCACAGGCCGGGGAGAGGATCAGGAATTTAACGGGATGTTTCATGGGCAACGCGCTGCCGGGAATGCAGCGCGTTGTCAGGGCTACCTCAGAGCGGGATCTGACGATCCAGCTCGATAGCCCGGTCGAGGGTCTCGAGAAATGCCTTGCGCACTTTTAGTTTGGTCTGCTTGTGGGCGCGCATGTTGATCTTCTTCATCTGCAGCGCCACGGCGCGCGCGGCCTCGGTGAGTTGTTCCGATGCGACCACCTTGTCGAAGAACCCGGCTTGCAGCGCGCCCTGGGGATCGAACATCTCGCCGCAGATCACCGAGCGACCGAAGGCACTTTTGCGCAGGCGATCACGGGCCAGTTCGATGCCGGCATGGTGCATGGTCATGCCGATCTGCACCTCGTTCAGACCGATGCTGAAAGGGCCTTCGACGCCGATGCGGTAATCCGCCGACAGCAGCAGGAACGCGCCTTTCGCTACAGCATGACCGCCGCACGCGACCACGACCGGGAACGGAAACGACAGCATTCGCCGCGCCAGGGTTGAGCCTTGGGCGACCAGGGCCATGGCGGCTTCCGGCGACGAGGTCATGATTTTCAGGTCATACCCGCCGGAGAGAATCCCCGGCTGACCGGTGATGATCACCACGGCACGGTCCTGCTCGGCGCGGTCCAGTGCGGCATTGAACGCGGCGACCACGTCGTTGCTGATGGCGTTGACCTTGCCGTTGGTCAGGGTCAGCGTCGCAACGCCGTCATCCAGTTGATAGGCGACCAAATCACTCATGGCGCGAGTCCTTTTTTGTTTTGAAGTGGCGCAGACGTTACTCACCCGGCAGGGCAAGGTAAAGCGTAAAGGATGACTGGCAAGTCAGGGGCGGGCCGCCAGGTCTGGCGACCCTGAGAGGGAACGGAGCGGTTAAACCTCGACTTCATTCAGTTCGCAGTACTCATCCCAGTCCATGTCCAGTGCCTCGGCCGCTTCCTTGTGCGTAGCCAGACGCAGTTCCTTCAATTGCTCGGGGGTTTCGGCAATGAAGGTCAGCGCCAGCTCCCAGGTCGGGATGCCCTGGGCTTCGGCTTCGTCTTCGAAAGCCCAGAGGGTTTGCTGCTGCTGTTCTTTCGGGCTCAAATCCTGGATTTCAGCCTGCAACATCGGATTGGTCACGATGTACTTCGCCAAGGCAGCTTCGGTCCAGTCGTTTGCGTTCATGCGGGGGTGATCTCCTGTGGGTCGAGCTGACGTGTTGCGGTGGGTGGGATGCTGCTGAGGTCATGAGCCAAGCGGCGATTGTGCGTGATGTGCATCACTGGCGCCAGTCACAGGCGACCCGTCGGTCGGTGTAGCCCGGGGCTTGGATCGCTGAACGTATAGCGCCGCCGCGGACACATAAAAAGGGCCCGCCTTGCAGCGAGCCCGCGGGCAACGGCGTCGGACTGTCAACCGATCGCCATCGGCTTCTTCATATTACGGCGCGCGTTATTGCCGAGCAGCGGGTGCGGACCCCGGGCACCATACACGCCGACCGGTTCCGGGAAGGTGCGCAACAGGGTGATGTACAACAGCGTCGCCAGGCCAAGGGTGATCGGCAGGCTGATGTCGATACCGCCCGCCAGATTGCCCAGTGGACCGACAAACTGCCCTGGCAAGTTGACGAAGCACAGGCCCACTGCCGCGCTTGGCAGCCACGCGCCCAGCCCGCGCCAGTTCCAGCCATGCTCGAACCAGTAGTGCCCACCGCTCTGGCCACGGGTGAACACTTGCAGGTCCGCCGGATGATAGAAGCCACGGCGTACGATCAGGCCCAGGACCATGATGACGATCCACGGCGAGGTGCATGTCACGATCAGCACAGCGAAGGTCGACACGCTTTGCACCAGATTGAAGGCGAAACGGCCGATGAAGATGAAGGCAATCGCGGCGATGCCGATCAGAATCGTCGCCTGGGCGCGGTTGAGCAGGCGCGGAAACATGCTCGACATGTCCAGCCCGGTGCCATAAAGCGACGTCGTGCCGGTCGACATCCCGCCGATGATCGCAATCAGGCACACCGGCAGAAAGAACCAACTGGGCGAGACCGCCAGCAGCCCGCCGACGTAGTTGTTGTCCGTGATGTATTGCGGCGCCTGGGTGGCCACGATGGTCGCCGTGCACAGCCCAAACAGGAACGGAATCAGCGTGCAGATCTGCGCCAGAAACACCGACGCCATGATGCGTTTTTTCGACGTCTGCCGTGGGATGTAGCGCGACCAGTCACCGAGAAACGCACCGAACGACACCGGATTGCTCATCGCCAGAAGCGCAGCCCCGATGAACGCTGCCCAGAACCCTTCGCTGCCCCGATTGACCGTGCCGGCGAAGCCCGCATCGAAGCTGCCGCCGAAGGCAAAGAGGCCGAGCAGGAACAACAGGCTGGAAGCGAAGACCGCGATCTTGTTGACCCACAGCATGAAGCGGAAACCGTAGATGCACACCGCCAACACCAGTACGGCAAAGACGCCGTAGGCCAACGCCAGGGTGACGTCGTTTTCCGGCAGGCCGACCATGCGTTTGGCGCCGCCGATCAACGCATCCCCCGAGCTCCAGACCGACAGCGAGAAGAACGCGACCGCCGTGAGCAGCGACAGGAACGAGCCGACGATGCGTCCGTGAACGCCAAAATGCGCGCCGGATGAAACCGCGTTGTTGGTGCCGTTGAGGGCGCCAAACAGACCCATCGGCGCAAGGATGATCGACCCGAGCACGACGCCCAACAGGATGGCCCAGACGCCGGCGTGGAACGACAGGCCGAACAGCACCGGAAAGCTGCCCAACACTGCCGTGGCGAACGTGTTGGCGCCGCCGAAGGTCAGACGAAACAGGTCGAGGGGTGCGGCGTCGCGCTGATGATCGGGGATTTGTTCGACCCCGAAGGTTTCGATCGTGGTGGTGGGGTGAGCCATGGGAGGTTCCTGCGCGCTGTCGTGTTGTTATGGGGCCGGCGAAAAGCGCTGGCCCGTTATCTCGACCGGTGAAACCGATCGTGGCATTGGCAGTGGTCGGCATTGCGACCCTGAATCAGGTGAGGCAATGGGTGGTGCGTACGGCAGCCTCTGAGGGCAACTCGCCATTGATTGCGCGTCGCGCTAGTCGGTTTTCACGGACAGGTGTTCGTGGCACGCCAGCCAGCGCGCGCCATATTGCCGAAAGACAATGGTTTCACGTTCGCTGGAATGGCTTTCCTGATCGCCGAAGCGGACGTGGGTGTCGACGTCGTGCATGAAAATCGCGGTCTCACCCTGCAGGCAGATGTGCGCGTTGCGCGATTGGCAACCCAGCACCGCAAAGCCGTCGGCCTGCCAGCCGGCCCACACATCGCGGTAAGCGGCGCGTGACAGCAGGGGCGCAGGCAGCGTGTGAAAGAGGAAAGTGGCGTCTTCGGCGAATGCGGCGAAGTAGGCGTCCGTGTTGTTGCTGGCGAACGCGTCAATGAGCGCTTGTGCCGCATGTTGAACGGCGTCGTGGCGAGTGTCGGTGGAGGTCATGGCCGGCTCGTTTTTGTGATTCTGGCGATGGGGCCCGACTGTAAGCAGCTGTTACGGGGCGTCACATCGGCGCCGGTAAAAACTTAGTTCAGAAAATCGAGAAGTAATGGTGAGCGACAAGCCTTAAGCCTTAAGCGGCAAGCCGTAACTAAGCAGTAAGCAGGCAACGCTGTCAGTTTCCTGAGGATTTCATCAGGCCGCTTTTGACCGGCTGACGAACCCGGCCGCCGGAGGGGTCGAAGCAGGCACTGTCGTAACGAGGTGCGACGCAGGTCGAGGGGAGGCCAGGGGGAGGGGGGCGAATGCTTTGCAGGCGATCGGCGATCTCCCGCTCGTTGGTGATGATGAGCTTTCGGCGTCGGCTGACTTGCAGAATTTCAGTGGCGTTCTTGTTCAGGCGATAGGGAAAATCAGTCTCTTCCCACTCGCTGGAAAGCCGGGACGGAGGCGGTCGCTGTACCGTGGATTCGCCCACGTAAGTCGGGCAAGGGCTTTGGGCGAAACTGATGGCGCCGTTGGCGGCGATGCATTTGAACACGTCGGCGTTTGCCATACCGGACAAGGGCAACATTATGGCCGTCAGGCACAGCGCTGGAAATCTGATCATCGAAACCTCCCTGGATGGCGCAAGGCTACCATCTGAGAGGTTCGGCTGTCAGTCACGCTGATCGGGATCAGTGGGTTTCGTGGGCGGCTTTCTGGACTTTCGCCAGGGCGAGTGCCGCGAACATGTCGGCGTCGCTTTGCAACACCCTCAGGTGGTCTTCGACATGATCAGCGCTTGCGCGCGGTTCTTCGGAATTCACAAGACGGGTCACTTCGCACAATGCATTGGCCGTGATCCACAGGCTCTGGCGCAGCTGGCTGATGATTTTCACCATGCTTTCCGAGCTGTCGAGATCGGCCGCACCCTCCATGTCCTGGTCTGTCTGCACCGTCGAAAAGGTGGGCATTTCAGCGCGGGCCGAGGGGTCGACCCCAGTGACAACGCGGTTAATGTCCACTCCGGCGGCGGCGATCTTGAACAGATAATCCGCCCTGGGCAATCGCTGCCCGCTCTCGTAATGCCCCTGAGCGTTGGCTTCCACACCACCGATAGCGCCCAGCGCGCTTTGTGTCAATTTCAGACGTTTTCGTTCTTGGCGCAAACGTTTGCCGATGCCATTCATCTACCTTCTCCTGCGAATTCGCACCCTGCAGATGTCTCTCGCGGGTGCGCAATGGGGGCCGGAATACGGACTGTTTTCTTTTGGTGTAGCGCTAGCCGTTAACGGGAATTGGAGTCATTCACACGTACAACGGGTAGACCTTAGCTGCTAAGACACCCAAATGGCGATTTTTCCGACGCTTTGCGTGGAAAAATAAACGCGGGGCGATTCTAGTTATTCTATTGGGTCGGGTCACGTGTTGGTGACATGGCGGGATGGCGGGGGCATGGCGAGATACCTCACAGTTGTTTCAGTCGATGAAAGAACTGTGGGAGCGAGCTTGCTCGCGAAGATCGTGTTTAATCTGCAGAGTAGTCAACGGTTGAAATGCCGTCTTCGTGGGCAGGGTCACTCGCGCATAGACAGTGGTTGCCACGCACCACAAACAAAAATCCCCGCACGCCAGAAGCGTTGCGGGGATCTTTTTAATGTGGCGGTGAAGGAGAGATTCGAACTCTCGATACAATTTCTTGTATACACACTTTCCAGGCGTGCTCCTTAAGCCACTCGGACACTTCACCGTATCTCTTCAGACGTTCAGTCTGTCGAGGCGCGCTAATGTAGTCGAAAGCTTTGGCGAAGGCAAAACTTTTTTTCAGAATTTTCATGCGCTTAAGCAAAAAAGTCCGAGGCCCCGGCTCCTGAACGAGGTCCGGGGCTTCGTGTCGGTGGCGAGTGCGCGGGGATCAGGCGCCGAAGCCGCCGTCGATGGTCAGGCTGGCGCCGGTGACATAGCCCGCTTCGGGGCCGGCGAGGTAGGCGACCATCGCGGCGATTTCTTCGGACTTGCCGTAGCGCGGGATGGCCATCAGGCCCATTAGTGTTTCGGCGAACTCGCCGTCGGCCGGGTTCATGTCGGTGTCGACCGGGCCGGGCTGGACATTGTTGATGGTGATGCCGCGCGGACCGAGGTCGCGGGCCAGGCCCTTGGTCAGGCCGACCAGCGCCGATTTGCTCATGGCGTAGACGCCGCCTCCGGCGAAGGGCATGCGGTCGGCGTTGGTGCTGCCGATGTTGATGATGCGACCGCCTTCTTTCATGTGACGCGCCGCTTCCTGACTGGCGATGAACACGCTGCGCACGTTGATCGCCAGGGTTCGGTCGAAGTCTTCGAGGGTGAATTCGTCCAGCGGCGCGATGGCCAGCACACCGGCGTTATTGACGAGGATGTCGAGGCCGCCGAAGGTCTTCACAGTCTCGGCGACGGCGTCGCGGATGTCTTCGGCGTTGGCGCTGTCGGCCTGGATCGCCAGGGCTTTGCCGCCGGCTGCGGTGATGCTGTCTTGCAGTTCCCGGGCTTTGGCTTCGGAGCTGACGAAGGTGAACGCCACCGCTGCGCCTTGTTCGACCAGACGCTTGACGATCGCAGCGCCGATACCGCGCGAGCCGCCTTGTACCAGTGCTGTTTTACCAATCAGATTGGTGGGATGAGTCATGTCGATCTCCTTTAGGCCTGAGTGCTCATTCGTGGGTGGATGGGCAACAGTATCTGCCCTCCATGGCTCGCGCGGTAACCGGTGGTCGAGATAGTCTGGGTAAACCGGAGGTCGTGAGTGAAGGCGATGAAGCACTTTCAACGCGCCTTGGTCTTCACGGTACTGACGTCTTCAAAGGGGACAACATGCACATCCAACCTAAAGCCGCCCTGGTCCTCATCGACATGCAGCAGGGCATCAACCACCCGAAATTGGGCCAGCGCAACAACCCTGACGCCGAGCAGCGGATGCTGGAACTGCTGAGCGCGTGGCGCGAAAGCGGGCGCACGGTGATTCACGTGCGGCATTTCTCCCGCTCACCGGACTCGGTGTTCTGGCCGCAGCAGTCCGGCGTCGAGTTTCAGCCGGCATTTGTGCCGTGGGATGACGAAGGCGAGCTGCACAAACAGGTGCCCGACGCGTTCTGCCATTCGGCGCTGGAAGGGTGGCTGCGGGCGGACGGGATCAATCAGGTGGTGATCGTTGGTGTGGTGACCAACAATTCCGTGGAGTCCACCGCGCGCACTGGCGGCAATCTCGGCTTCGAGGTCATCGTGCCCCACGACGCCTGCTTCACCTTCGACGGCGTGGACTTCTTCGGGCAATCGCGCAGTGCCGAAGACATCCACGCCATGTCGCTGGCCAACCTGCACGGTGAGTACGCGCAGGTGATGGCGACCGAGGCGGTTGTGCGAGCGCTCAGTTAACCCGCATGTCGAGGCTCAACGCGCGGCTCAGGCGTGCTGTACACCCGCGCGCTTGAGCAGCTTTTTGCAGCGTTCCGACAGGTGCACCACGCGCAGGTGTTTCCCCGCCTTCTGGTAGCGCTCGCGCAGGGTTTTCAGTGCCGCGATGGCGGAATAGTCCACGAAGATAAGATGACGGCAGTCCAGGGTGACCTGTTGCGGATCGTTGACGTGATCGAACTGATCCAGGAAGGGCGTGGTGGAGGCGAAGAACAGCGTGCCGTGCAGGTGATATAACTTGCTGCCGTCCGGCTCGGTGTGGCTGTCGGCGTACAGCTCGCGCGCCTGTTGCCAGGCGAAATTCAGCGCCGCCACCAGGATGCCGAACAGCACGGCGGTGGCCAGGTCGGTGAGGACGGTGACGATGGTCACGGCAATGATTGCGAAGACATCGTTCAGCGGGACTTTGCGCAGCACGCGCAAGGACGCCCAGGCGAACGTCTGCTGGGCCACCACGAACATCACGCCGACCAGCGCCGCCAAGGGAGTGCGCTCGATGAGGGGCGACAGGAACAGCACGAACATCAGAATCATTACCCCGGCGACGATGCCGGACAGACGACCGCGGCCGCCGGAACTCAGGTTGATCACGGTCTGGCCGATCATCGCGCAGCCGCCCATGCCGCCGCACAGGCCCGAAGCCAGGTTGGCGACGCCGAGGGCAACGCACTCGCGGTCGGGGTAGCCGCGGCTCTCGGTGATTTCGTCGGTGAGGTTCAGGGTCAGCAGGGTTTCCAGCAGACCGACCAGCGCCATGAGAATCGCGTAGGGCGCGATGATCTGCAGGGTCTCCAGATTCCACGGCACGTCCGGCAGCGACAGGCTCGGCAGACCGCCGGCGATGTGCGCCATGTCGCCGAGGGTGCGCGTCGGCAGGTCGAACAGGTACACCAGCAGGCCGACGCCGAGGATGGCGACCAGCGCCGGCGGCACCGAGCGGGTCAGGCGCGGCAGCAGGTACACCACCGCCATGGTCAGCGCCACCAGGCCGATCATCAGGTACAGCGGCGTGCCGCTGAGCCAGGATTCGCCGCTTTTGAAATGCTCCAGCTGCGCCATGGCGATAACGATGGCAAGGCCGTTGACGAACCCGAGCATGACTGGATACGGCACCATCCGCACCAGTTTGCCCAGGCGCAGCAGTCCGAACGCGATCATCACCAACCCGCCCAGCAACACCGTCGCCAGCAGGTACTGCACGCCGTGTTGCACCACCAGCGCCACGATGACCACGGCCATCGAACCCGCCGCGCCGGAGACCATGCCGGGACGCCCGCCGAACAGCGCGGTCAGCGTACAGATGATAAAGGCCCCATACAGGCCCATCAGCGGGTTGAGGTGCGCGACCAGCGCGAAGGCGATGCACTCGGGCACCAGGGCAAAAGAGGTGGTGAGTCCGGCGAGGACATCGGCGCGAAGACGGGCGGGTTTCATGACATTCCTGAAGGACGGTGGGCAAAAGGAGGGGATGTTACGGAATGTAAGCGGCGACGGCCAGTCGCAGGAATGCCGCACCCTGCTGCCTTTCACTCATTCTTCATGTGTCCTGCCGCGGCCGATTATGTAACGATGTTTGACTCAAACAGCTCGCCGATTCCTGTCGCCCAGGCTCGGCACGTCATCAAGGACAGAACACGGATGCTCGCTGCGCTCAGACACTACCCGGCTTCGGTCAATCTCTTGCTTTCGTCGTCGTTGTTTCTGACGCTGGGCAGGGCGATCACCCTGCCGTACCTGGTGATTTACCTTTCTTCGAATTTCGTCCTGGGCATGAGCGACATCGGCATGGTCGTCGGCGGAGCCCTGATTGCCGGCTCATTGCTGAGTCTGTACGGCGGCTACCTCACCGACAAACTGTCCAGCTACCGGCTGATTCTGTGCTTCACCGGGTTCTTCGTCGCCGGCTTCATCGGCATGTGCGTGACCAGCAAGCTGTGGCTGTTCTTCCTGTTTCTGGTGTCGTTCAATTTCGCGTATTCGGTCATCGATATCGTGGTCAAGGCGGCGTTCGGCAAGCTGTTGCCGGTGGCCGACCAGAGCAAAGTGTTCTCGGTGCGCTACACGCTGATCAACATCGGTTATGCGGTCGGGCCGTTCATTGGGGCGGGGCTGGCGCACTGGAACATGAAGCTGCCGTTCGTGATGTCGGCGGCACTGGGCCTGGGCTTCTTGCTGGTTTACGCGATGTACGGGGACCGCAAGCTGAGCTCGGCGGACCCGGCCAATGCGCCGATTTCCTTCATCGCCGTCGGACGCATCCTGCTCAAGGACTACCGACTGGTGTGCTTCACCGTCGGCGGCGTGCTCAGCGCGGTGGTGTTCGGGCAGTTCACGGCGTACCTCTCGCAATACCTGGTGACCACCAGTACGCCGGAATTTACCTATCAGGTGATCAGCTCGGTGGTCGCGGTGAACGCCGCCGTGGTGATCTGCTTGCAGTACCTGGTCGGCAAACGCATCAGCCATGAGTACCTGAATCAGTGGCTGATCGCGGGTTTCAGCCTGTTCCTGATGGGCGTGGTGGGGTTCGCCCTGTCGACGACGGTGCTGCACTGGTCGCTGGCGGTGGCGGTGTTCACCCTCGGCGAGATCATCGTGTTTCCCGCCGAGTACATGTTCATCGACCGCATCGCGCCCACTCATTTGCGCGGCATGTATTACGGCGCGCAAAACCTCTCCAACCTCGGCGGCGCGCTGGGGCCGGTGCTGTGCGGCTTCGCACTGGCGACCCAGTCGGCGCATTTCATGTTCTACATGCTGGCGGCGTTCATCATCGCCGGCGGCAGCTTCTATCTGTTGGGCGCCTCGTATTCCAGACGCCACGACCAAAATTCCACTGCGCAGTGAAGCGTTTCGATGACCGTTCTGTCTCCACTTGAGGCCTGGCAGCAGGCCGTTGATGCCCGGGGCTTTCAGCCGGACGAGGCCCAGCGCACTGCCGCGTTGCACTTGCAGGCGTGCTGGCAGGGGCTGAACGACGGCAAGCGCGGTCGCGCGGTCAAGGGCGTTTATCTGTGGGGCCCGGTGGGACGTGGCAAGACCTGGCTCATGGACCGTTTTTACGAAGGCCTGCAGGTCCCGGCCCGGCGCCAGCATTTTCATCACTTCATGCGGTGGGTGCATCAGCGGCTGTTCCAGCTCACTGGCGTGGCCAAACCCCTTCAGATGCTGGCCCGGGAGCTGGCCCAGGACGTGCGCGTGCTGTGTTTCGACGAGTTGTTCGTCAACGACATCGGCGACGCGGTGATTCTCGGCGGCCTGTTGCGCGCGATGTTCGACGAGGGCGTGGTGCTGGTCTGCACCTCGAATCAGTTGCCCGAGCAGCTGTACGCCACGGGGCATAACCGCGAGCGTTTCGTGCCCGCTATTACAGCGATCAACCACTTCATGGAAGTGGTGTCGGTTGACGGCGGCGAGGACCACCGGTTCCACCCCGGTCAGGCTCAGCAGCGTTACTGGGTGAAGGCGGAGCAGGGGCCGAGCGCATTGGTGGAGGTATTCGAAGCGCTGAGCAGCGGTGAGTCGGTGTCGACTCAACCGGTGCCGTTAGGCCGTCGCCATGTGCCGGGGGTGCGCAGCAGTCGAACGGTGATCTGGTGCCGGTATGCCGACTTGTGCGAGCAACCGCTGGCGGCGATGGATTTCATCGAGCTGTGCGATCGCTATAAAGCGGTCTTGTTGAGTGAAGTGCCGGCGTTGAGCGCGCCCCAGCGCGAAGGGCGCATTGCCCGTGGTACCGAGGATGGCGTTGAACAGGTGACGGCGGGGGACCGCGAGCTGCCCCAGCTGTCGCCTTACGACGACGGCGTTCGGCGTTTCATCGCCCTGGTCGACGAGTGCTACGACCGCAAGGTGCCGCTGTACATAGAAGCCGCGATGCCGATGGCCGAGCTGTACACCGAAGGCTACCTTGCGTTCGCGTTCCGGCGCACGCTGAGCCGGTTGCAGGAAATGCAGCTGGCGCGCTTCGGTCATTAACGCTGCCAACGAGCAAACGTCAATTCACACGCTGTTGCGTCGCCGCTGGGCCAATACATGCTTGGCGCCTTCACCCACCAGGACCATGACCGCCAGCCAGATGGGCAGGTAGGTCATCCATTCATCTCGGCCGATGGACTCGCCCAGCAGCAGGGCGACGCCGACCAGCAGCACCGGCTCGACGTAGCTCAGCAGGCCGAACACGCTGAACGCCAGCAGGCGGCTGGCGCGAATATAGCTGACCAGCGCCGACGCACTGATCGCCCCCAATACCGGAATCAGCACATAGAACCGCGGGAATTGTTCCACCACCGACGGGTTGCCTTGGCAGATGAACAGCACCGCGACAGGCAGGATCAGCAGCATGTCCCACCACAGACCGCCGAGGTTGTCGGTCTTGAGCTTGCGCCGCAGCACAAAGTACAGCGGATAACCCAGGCAGACGAGCAGGGTTTCCCAGGAAAAACTGCCCAGGCGCAGCAGTTCGTTGCCGACGCCGACGAGGGCGCAGCAGGCGGCGATTTTTTGCAGGTGGGACAGGTGTTCACCGTACACCACGCGTCCGGTGAGGATCATCGTCAGCGGCAGCAGAAAATAACCCAGTGATACTTCCAGGCTGCGGCCGTGCAGCGGCGCCCACATGAACAGCCACAATTGCGCGCCCATCAAGGTCGCTGACAGCGCCATCGCCGCCAGCAGGGCAGGCGTCTGACGCACACGGGCGGCGAGGGCGCGGGCGAGTTTCCAGTCTCCGGTGGAGAGCATGAACAGCGTCACGCAGGGCAGGGTCAGCAGCATGCGCCAACCGAAGATTTCTTCACCGCTCAATGGCGTGAGCAGTGAGGTGTAGTAGTACATGACCGCGAACAGGCAGGAGGCCATGACCGATAACGCAACGCCCTTGTACACAGGGGCTCCTTGTTTTCGATGCTTCAGGATTGGGGTGCAGGGATGCTTTTATCGGCGGGCTCTGATGGCGCGCTTTGATGGCACTTGTTGAGGCGCTTTTTGAGGCATAGCGCACTGCAACGGCGCAGAGTTTATCCGAGGTCGTGCCGTCGGTCCGCAGCAATCTGGTAAACCGCAGGTGGGCTGGCAGTAAACGATGCTCGTTCGGGATCAGGATCAAGATCAAGATCAAGATCAAGATCAAGATCAAGATCGAGATCAAGATCGAGATCTACAGCGGTCGGCCTAGGGGCCTCGGGTTTCGCCTTCGGCGAGTTACTTTTAAAAAGCACTAAAAGTAACCAAAAGTGCCTGCTCTCGGTTTGGCCCGACTTCGTCGGGTCCCCTCACTCCGACGACGCTCCGTGGGCCCGCGCCGAACGGACATCCATGTCCTAGCGGCGCTCTCGCGGCATCCATGCCGCTCGGCCCACTCCGCGTCGTCTGCGTTCGGCCTGCACCAAAGTCGCGATTGGCGGTGTTTGAACTACCGCGTAGAAGATCAACAGCGACAGCAACAGCAACAGCAACGGCTTCCCGGCTGAAGCCGGTCCTACCATGGGCGCGTTTGAATAGTGGGACCGGCTTTAGCCGGGAAGGCGTCGAGTGCCGCGCCGCAAAATGAATGGTGTACGCACAGGCCTCTTTCCGGCTGAAGCAATTGATCGTTCCCACGCTCCGCGTCCGTGTCGTCGAGATCGATTGAGGCGTTCGTGAGGCCACTCCCTTCAACATCCCTTCTTCGGCATTGTTTCAAGCTTTGTTAGGCTGGTCCCTATTTCGAGGGGACTATTTCGAGGGGACTGATTTATTTACAGCGCTTCACCGTAAATGAATCTGTCCCCGTCCAAGAGTCCCCGTCCAAGCATTTCAAGGGAGCGGCAATGACTTCCATCAGCACCGCAGCGCCCGTAGTACCGGGGCGGCTGGAGCAGTTTTCGACGCGGATCGCGTTTTTTGTCACCGGGTTCAGTATGTCGGCCTGGGCGCCGCTGGTGCCTTATGCGAAAAGCCGTCTGGGCCTGGATGACGCCGGCCTCGGGTTGTTGCTGTTGTGCCTGGGCATTGGCTCGATCGTGTCCATGCCACTGGCCGGAGCGCTGACGGTGCGTTATGGCTGTCGGCGGTTGATCGTGATAACGGGCGGCATCGCCTGTGTGTGCCTGCCTTTATTGGCCACCCTGAGCTCGGTGCCGCTGATGGTCGCCACGCTGTTTGTCTATGGCGCGAGCATGGGCGCGCTGGGTTGCGTCACCAATATTCAGGCGATCATCGTCGAACGGGCGAGCGGCAAGACCATGATGTCCGGGTTTCACGGGCTGTTCAGCTGCGGTGGGATTCTGGGGGCGGCGGGGGTGTCGGCGTTGTTGAGCGTTGGCGTCTGGCCGTGGCTGGCGATGGCCTTCGTCGCGTTTTTCATTGCCCTGGCGCTGTATAAAGCCGCGCCGCACTTGTTGCCCTATGGCAGCGAACCGGGCGGGCCGGCGTTTGCGATTCCGCGGGGCGTGGTGCTGTTCATCGGGTTGATGTGCTTCACGGTGTTCCTCACCGAAGGCGCGATGCTCGACTGGAGCGCGGTGTTCCTCAGCGCCCAGCGCGGGGTCGAGCCGTCTTACGCAGGGTTCGGTTATGCGGTGTTCGCGCTGTTCATGGCAATCGGGCGCCTGTGCGGCGATCCGATCGTCCGGCGCCTCGGTGTGCACAAGATCATCCTGTTTGGCGGGCTGTGCGCGGCCGCCGGGATGACCGTCGCGACCCTTATTCCGGTTTGGCAGGCGGCGCTGTGCGGGTACGCGCTGGTGGGCATTGGCTGTTCCAACATCGTGCCGGTGTTTTACAGCGCGGTCGGCCGGCAGAAAACCATGCCGGAGAACGTGGCAGTGCCGGCGATCACCACATTGGGCTACATCGGCATTTTGATGGGGCCGGCCGGCATCGGTTTTGTCGCTCACCTCAGCAGCCTCGGCGCGGCGTTCATGATCATCGCCGTGATGCTGCTGGGTGTGGCGATCAGCGGGCGGTTCTTGCGGGTGTGAAGCCAATAACGGGAATCAGCTCGGCATCATCGCAAAGCCCACGCCGAAGCGGTTCCAGGCGTTGATGGTGGCGACGGCCAGGGTGATGTTGACCACCTCGGCGTCGCTGTAGTGCTTGAGCAGCGCCTCGTACTGATGCTGCGGCGCGCGGTGCACGGGCAGCAGCGTCAGGCTTTCCACCCAGGCAAGTACGACCTTTTCCTTCTCGGTGAAGAATTCGGTGTCTTCCCACACGCTAAGGGTCTGCAGACGGGCCTCGGTTTCGCCGGCCTTGCGTGCGTCATTAGCGTGCAGGTTGACGCAGTACGCACAGCCGTTGAGCTGCGAAGCACGCAGACGGATCAGCTCCAAGAGCGAATGATCCAGCCCCGATTTGCTCAGCGCCGTCTCCAGCCCGGCCATGGCTTTGTAGGCCTCCGGCGATTTCTGGGCCCAGGCGATTCGGTTGTTCATGTCAGTGCTCTCTTCAAAGGTTGCCGGCGATAGCCGCTGGACGTGGCGAAAGCTTACGTCGGCGCTGGGGCACGCCGAATAGCCAATGAAGGAGGTTTAGGGGAGACCAATTACACGGTTATCAATCAGCGGCGCATGACTGGGGCCGGGCAATCAGTCGCTCGCGAATCCCGTCGTAGGCCAGGTTGAACAGCATTGTGTACGGCAGATATAAGAGCACCAGGCCGATGTCCAGCAGGAAGGCTTCCAGCAATGTGACCGACAACCACCACGCCACCATCGGCACCACCATGAAAATCAGTCCCGCTTCAAAGCCGATGGCATGCAGCGCACGCGCCTTGAGATTCAGGGCGAAACCCAACCGCGCCCGCAGGCGGTCGAACCCTGCGTTGAAGACCATGTTCCAGAGCATGGCGATGGTGGAGATCATCACGGTCATCGCGCCCATCTTGCCAATGGACTGGCCGAGCACCCAGGCCAGCCCTGGCGCAAACATCAGCACGCCGATCAGTTCGAACAGCAGCGCATGCAGGACGCGCTCTTTGAGGGACTTTCGCGAAACGACCGGCTTCGCCGTCGTGTGGGAGGTCAGGGTATGCAGAGGCATGGGGGCGATCACTTTTTCGGGGCAGGTGTGCATTGTCGTGGTGCGATGGGCTAGAGTGAAAATCGGTCCCATCGGAAAAACCGATGGAGAATTCAGCGCTGTGCAGAGGTGCCACCCCGTGAGTTATTCCCCCGAAGCCCTTGAAGCGTTCGCGCAGACCATCGCGCTGGGCTCGTTCAGTGCCGCTGCGCGACGGCTGGGCAAGAGTCAATCGACCATCAGCGAGGCCATTTCGCGGCTGGAGATTGATCTGGGGGTCGAACTGTTTGATCGGTCAACCCGCCATCCGGCGCTTACCGAAGCGGGCAGGGCGCTGGAAGGGCGCATCGAAGACGTGCTCGCAGCGTCCGACACCTTGCGCCGCGCGGCAGGGCGTCTGGTTGAAGGGATGGAGCCGCGCCTGACGCTGGTGCTGTCCGACGCCAACCAGTTCGCTGAATTTCAGGCACGCATGACCGAACTCGATCAGCGCTTTCCGGAGCTGGAACTGGAGTGCGTGTTTGCCGAGCACGGCGACGCGATCAACTTGATCCAGACGGGTCGTGCCTCCCTGGGTTTGCTGTCGGCCCAGGCCTCGTATCCGCCGGAAGTGGGCTACGCGACCATCGTCGAGCGCGCCGACTTCGGCATCTTCGTTTCTCATAACCACCCGCTGGCCACTGAAAAGGCCGTCGATTATCGCCATCTCGCGCAGCATCGGGCGTTGCGCCTGAACACCATCGTCGACGAAAGCGTGCCCACCGACGATCTGCCCAGTGGCGCGCGGCGCAGCTGGTCAGCGCCTAATTACCTGCTGCTGATGGACATGGCGATCTTCGGATTCGGCTGGTCGGCACTGCCGCGCTGGCTGGTCAGCACCTGCGGTCAGGGCCGGTTGAAGGAACTCACGGTGCCGGGTTGGCCGCGCAGCTCGGCGGTCGACGTGATCTGGTCCCGGCAAAAAAGCCTGGGGCCGGCGGGGACGTGGCTGCTGGACACGCTGCTGGAGGGGCGGGGGGGCTATTGATCGGGCTCACTCGGGTCCGCCCTCCAGCACAAACCCTTCCGGCATCTCCTGAGCGAACGCGTTTACCACCTCGCGGGTCAGGCCGACGATGTCTTCCACCAACTCCATGCCCGCGCCGGTGCGCCAGCTGGCGACGATGTCCATCAGCGGCGGCAGCGGGACGTTCTCGATCAGCGTCAACGCGCCTTGGGCCAGTTCGCCATGGACCAGCGTCACCGGCAGCGCGCCGATGCCGAAGCCGTCGCGCACCAGGCGGGTGATCGCCGACGCCGAGTTCACGCAGTTGATCCGTGGCGTGACGATGTTGGCGGTGTGCAGCATGTTGAGGATGTCCTGGTGCGGCCGCGAGTTGCGCGAGAACGTGACGATGCGCGCCTCGGCGATCTCTTCGAGGGTCACGTCGGGGCGGTCGAACGCCGAGCCGGTCGGCACTACCCAGCGCAGGGGATAGCGCGCCAGCACCGCATTGCGCACGCTGTCGAAGCGCAGCACGTCGGTCTGGAAAATGATGTCCTGATACCCCTTTTCCAGCTGCGAGCAGAGGTTGCTGGCGGTCTCGGCGGTGAGCTCGATTTCCAGGTTCGGGTAACACTTCATCAGGCGTGTTACCAGGGGGCTGAGCCAGGTGTGTATCACCGTATCCATGGCGCCGATGCGGATGCGGCCGCGCACCTGGCTCGGGTCCTTGATCGCCGCCTTCATGCTTTGCATCGTGTCCATGATGTGCTCGGCGTATTCGAGCACGCGCACGCCCTCTTGGGTCAGCGACACGCCCCTGGAATCCCGGACGAACAGGCGCACGCCCATTTCGTCTTCCAGCGCGGCGATGCGGCTGGAGATGGAGGCCTGGGTGCTGAACAGTTTTTCTGCCGTCAGACGAAAGCTTTTCAGCCGCGCGACCCAGACGAAGGTTTCCAGAAACTTGAGATTCACCGAGGGATTTCCTTGAGCAATTGAGCGCCGGCGCACGTACGGGGATCACGGGGGAGCGACACGTCGTGGCCGGCACGACCTGTGCAAACTGAGCACTGGAACAGCAGGTTGCATGCCATCCCGGCAACAGAAAATCTTATGGGCCATAGCGGGTTTTTCCCGTTGGACGCCCCGGCGGGACTGCGGTGCCATGGGGCAGCGGCGCTGTGACTCCGTTGAGCCTGGGCTTAGCCTGTTCTGAGCATAAGTGCTGCCATCGCTCGTTTCTCGACCCTGTTCCTCATTCGTGCCCCAGCAAGGTACCGCAACTGCCAACGAGAACCCCATCATGCAAACCGCTATCAACCTCTGGCCGCTGCTTGGCGTGCTGGTCATCGTTCTGGGCTTCGTCCTGCGTTTCAACCCGATGCTGGTCGTGGCGCTTGCCGCTCTGGCCACCGGCCTTGCCGCCAGCATGCCGCTGGAAACCATTCTGGCGACCATCGGCACGGGCTTCATCAAAACCCGCACGCTGCCGCTGATCATCCTCTTGCCCCTGGCGGTGATCGGTTTGCTGGAACGCCACGGCCTGCGTCTGCACGCGCAGAACTGGATCGCCCGGTTCACCGGCGCCACGGCCGGACGCCTGCTGATCGCCTACCTGTTCGTGCGGGAAACCACTGCAGCCTTGGGGCTGACCAGCCTCGGCGGCCACCCGCAGATGGTGCGGCCGTTGCTCGCGCCTATGGCCGAGGGCGCCGCTGAATCGCGTTTCGGCAAGCTGCCCGAGGGGTTGCGCATCAAGCTGCTGGCGTTGTGCGCAGCGACCGACAATGTCGGGCTGTTCTTTGGTGAAGACATCTTCGTCGCGTTTGGTGCGATTGCGCTGATGCACACCTTCCTGCTCGGGTCCGGCATTGATGTCGACCCGATGCACATCGCCTTCTGGGGGATTCCGACAGCGATCTGCGCGTTCGTCATCCACGCCATCCGCCTGCACCGTTTCGATCAGCGCCTGAACCGTGAGCTCAAGGTGCTGCCGCCGGCCGCCGCGGTCGACAAGGAGCTGGCGCGATGATCATTTCCATTCAATACCTGTACTGGCTGGCGGGCGTGATTCTGGCGATCACCGCGTTCATGACCGCGACCGATCGGAGCAATCCCAAGCGCTGGACCACGGGGCTGTTCTGGGGTCTGTTCGCCATAGCGTTTCTGGTCGGCGAGAAGCTGCCACCGGTGTGGGTGGGCGTCGGGGTGATCGTCATGGCGGTGATCGCGGGCTTCGGCGGCGTCGGTTTCGGCCAGCATGAGAACCTCAATGACCGGGCGCGGCGCGAGAGTGCAGGGCGCCTGAAGAACAAGCTGTTCATTCCGGCGCTGGCGATTCCGCTGGTGACCGTGATTGGCGCGGTGCTGCTGAAGAACATCAAGTTTGGCGACGTCTTTCTGCTGGACCCGGCCAACAGCACGTTCGTGTCGCTGGGCATTGGCAGTCTGGTAGCGCTGGGACTGGCCTGCTGGCTGACCCGCGACACGCCGGTGCAGGCCATGCGCGAATCGCGGCGCCTGACCGAAGCGCTGGGTTGGGCATTGGTGCTGCCGCAGATGCTGGCAATGCTCGGCCTGGTGTTCAACGATGCGGGCGTCGGCAAAGCGGTGGCTCATCTGGCCACGGCCTACATCAACCTGGATTTTCGTCTCGTCGCGGTGATGGTGTATGTGCTGGGCATGGCGCTGTTCACCATCGTCATGGGCAACGGCTTTGCTGCGTTTCCGGTGATGACCGGCGGCATCGGCGTGCCGGTGCTGGTAGGCATGTACGGCGCCAACCCGGCGGTGATGGCCGCCATCGGCATGTTCTCGGGCTACTGCGGCACGCTGATGACGCCCATGGCGGCCAACTACAACCTGATACCTGCAGCGTTGCTGGAACTGCCTGACAAATATGCCGTGATCAAAGCGCAAATCCCCACCGCGCTGGCGATGCTGGTGGCGAATATTCTCCTGCTGTATTTCCTGATGTAGTCATTTCCTGATCTGGTTTCAGCGCCCGGCCCGCAGGTTTTTGCGGGCAGACCTCCTCCCTCGGCTCGCTTCCACCATTCAAATTCGGCGTTGTCTGCCCCTCACCGCAAACGTTTGCGCGAATTCGTGGTCTGTACGACCAGTGGCTGCAAACCCTCTGCCTCAGGGCTTACAGCCCGCTTTCCATGAACACCGTGTGCACCCGATACCAGGCCGCATGTCTCCCCGGGAAGAAATAGGTTGAATAGTCACATAAAATGTTATTTAAATAACAAAAATAAAACCGCGACGGTGGCTCATTCTTCGGGCCCAGCGCGTGAACAAGGTACTCACACACATGAATAAGATCGCGGTCATCGGCAGCAATATGGTGGATTTGATCACCTACATCGACCGGATGCCGGCGCAGGGTGAGACCCTCGAAGCACCGAGTTTCGCCATGGGCTGCGGCGGCAAGGGCGCCAATCAGGCCGTTGCAGCGGCCAAGCTGGGCGCTGACGTGCTGATGCTGAGCAAGGTCGGCGACGACATGTTTGCCGACAACACCCTGGCCAATTTCAAGCGCTACGGCATCGATACCCAATTCGTCCAGCGCGTTCCCGGCGTATCCAGCGGCGTCGCGCCGATCTTCGTGCAAAGCGATTCCCACAACAGCATCCTCATCGTCAAAGGCGCCAATGCGCACCTGAAACCTGCGGACATCGACGCTGCCCAGGCGGCTTTGCGCGACTGCACGCTCATCGTGCTGCAACTGGAAATCGAGCTGGAAACCGTTTACTACGCCATCGAATTCGCCAAGGCCAACGGCATTCCGGTGCTGCTCAATCCTGCGCCTGCCGTGAAGGGCTTGAGCCGCGAGCACCTGTCGCAGCTGGACTTTTTCATTCCCAACGAAACCGAACTGGCGCTGGTCACCGGGCGTGTCATCGACTCGGTGGAATCGGCCCGCGCGGCCGCCCGGCAACTGGTGCAGGACGGCATTCGTCACGTCATCGTCACCCTCGGTGAGAAGGGTGCGCTGTACGTCGGCGAACAAGGCGAATTTCGCGTCGAAGGCATCAAGGTCGATGCCCGCGACACCACCGGCGCCGGCGACGCGTTCATTGGTTGCTTCGCCCGCCACTGGAGCGAAGACGGTGACATGCGCAACGCCATGACCCGCGCGGTGGCCTATTCCGCGTGCTCGGTCACCGGCCTCGGCACCCAGAGTTCCTACCCGGACGCTGCCGCGTTCAGCCACTTTCTCGACACTCTTTGAGCCGCCGCGCCTTGCCGATCGCCTGATCGGTGGGGCGGGTATTTCCTGTACTTCCCGGAGAACAACAATGACAAAGCCCGCGCTCCAACAATCACCGGACGGGTTCTACCTGAACCGCACGCCGTGGTTCGCCTTCATGCTGCTGTGCTGCTGTTTCGCACTGTGGGCGGCGGCCGCGAGCATGAACGACGTGCTCATCGCGCACTTCAAGAAAGCCTTCCTGCTCAGCGATGTGCAGACCTCGTTCGTGCAATCGGCGTTCTACCTCGGTTACTTCTTCGTGGCGATTCCGGCGGCGATGGTCGTCAGACGTTTCAGCTACAAGACCACCATCCTCATCGGCCTGGTGCTGTACATGGCGGGCTGCTCGCTGTTCTTCCCCGCAGCGTCGATGGCCAAATACGGCATGTTCCTGATGGCGCTGTTCGTCATCGCGGCCGGCCTGGCTTTCCTTGAAACCGCCTGCAACACCTACTCGACGCTGATGGGGCCGCGTGAAACCGGTACCCGTCGCCTGAACATTTCCCAGACCTTCCACCCGTTCGGCGCGATGACCGGCGTGTACGTGGGCAGTTTTGTGATGTTCAAGGACACCGACGCCACCCGCGAGCAGTTGACGCAAATGAGCGCCTCGGAAGCCGCCGTCCAGCAACTGCAGATGATTCAGTCCACGCTGCTGCCGTATAAATGGATGATCGCGGTGCTGGTCCTGATGTTCGTGCTGATCGCGTTCACCAAGTTTCCGGCGTGCAAGGGCATCGTCAAGGCCAACGTCAAATCCAGCAGCATCGGCCAGAGCCTGTCGCGTCTGTGGCGCAACCCGCGCTTTACCTTCGGCGTGCTGGCGCAGTTTCTGTATGTCGGCGCCCAAGTGGGCGTGTGGAGTTTCACCATTCGCCTGGCGATGCAGATGGGCGGGATGAACGAGCGCAGCGCCTCGTGGTTCCTGCTGACCACTTTCGCGGCGTACTTCGTCGGCAAGATGGTCGCCAACCTGCTGATGCGCAAAATGTCCCCGGCCAAGGTGCTGGCGATCTACGGCGTGCTGGCCATCGTACTGCTGGCCTACACGATTCTGGTGCCGAACATCAGCGCGGTGTATGCGGCGGTGGGTGTGAGTATTTTCCTGGGCCCGTGCTGGCCGACCATTTATGGCCTGACCATCGACGGTCTGGGTGAGGACACCGGCGTCGGCGGTTCGCTGCTGGTGATGAGTATTGTCGGCGGCGGCGTGATGCCGATCTTCCAGGGCCTGCTCTCCGACGCCACCGGCGGCAACATGCAGATCGCCTACACCGTGCCACTGCTGTGCTTTGTGGCGATCGTCGCTTATGCCATCAAGTGCATGCGTGATCCGCTGCCGGCCCAGGCGCCGGCTGGCGCGGTGACGGCATCATGAGGGGCACCGAAACGCGCACCACGATTTCGCTGTACCCGGAGCTGTTCATTGGCGATGAAAAGACGCTGCTGGAATCCGCTGACTTTCGTGTGCTGGCCTGGACCTATCCCAGCGGCGTGAAAGCCCTGGCGCTGGAGAATGACCGCGGCCGGGTCGTGGTGCTGCCTTATCAGGGGCAGATGGTCTGGTCAGCGGTGTTCGATGGCTGCGACCTGACCATGCGCAACATGTTCGAGCAGCCGCGCCCGAGCCCAACGGTGATAGGCACCTACGGCTGCTTCATGTTCCACAGTGGGATCTTGCGCAACGGCTGCCCGACACCGGAAGACGATCATCCGTTGCACGGCGAAATGCCCTGCGCGCCGATGGACAGCGCCTGGCTGGAGATCGGCGAGGATGCTGGCGGCGGGTTTTTGCGCATCGGCGGCGAGTATGAATACGTGATGGGCTTTGGCGACCACTACCGCGCCAGGCCCAGCGTGACCTTGCGCCCGGGTTCGGCGCTGTTCGACATCGGCATGGACGTGCGCAACCTGGCCGGCAAGCCGATGGAGCTGATGTACATGGCGCACATGAACTATGCCTACGTCGACGGCGGACGTTTGGTCGAGCCATTGGGCATGGCGCGTACACGGGTGCGCAGCAGCGTGCCGGCCCACGTCAAGCCGACGCCTGCATGGTCGGCGTACATGGCCGAACTCACCGAAGACCCTTCGCGGCTGGAAGGCCTGAGCACGCCTGATTTGTACGACCCGGAGATCGTTTGCTTCTTCGACGGCGTCCACGCGGACGCCCAGGGCAATGCGCATTTCCTGCTCAAGCACCCTGAAGGCCCGGCGTTTTACACGCGTTATCAACCGGCGCAGTTCGACCATGCGGCGCGGTGGATCCTGCACAACGCTGATCAGCAGGTGGCTGCGTTTGTGCTGCCTGCGACTTGCGAGCCCGAGGGGTATCTGGCGGAAAAGGCCAAAGGTAATGTGCGTTTGTTGGGTGCGGGGGAGAGCGCGTCGTTCAGCGTGACGACGGGGTATCTGGGGGCTGAAGAGGTGCGGCAGCTGGAAAGCGATCTGAAACGCTGAAGGCGCCTTCGCGATCAAGGTGGAGCGCCACCCCGGTCGCTCCCACCGTGACCGGTTTCCGTCAACAGATGTCCGGTGACTTCTGATTCGCTGAGAGTGAGCTTGCTTACTCTCACAGTGATCAGTTTCCATCCTCGGATCTTGAAACCACATCATACTTGTGGGAGTGAGCTTGCTCACGAATGCGGTGGCGCAGGCAACACAAATTCAGGGCTGATCACACCACCCAACGCGCCCCATACCCCTCAATCAAATCCCGATAAACCTTCGGCAGCTTCTTGTCGCTCACCACCACATGAAAGTCCTGCAATGTCGCGAAATACGCCGTACGCACGGCATCGAACTTGGAATGATCGGCCAGCAACATGCAGTGCCGGGCCTGGCGCAGGACCTTTTGCTTGACCTCCACTTCATTGAAGTTGAAGCAGGTCACGCCCAGCTCGTCGCTGACCCCGGCTGCTGAAACGAAGGCCCAGGTCAGGCGGATGCCATCCAGAATCGTCGCTTCGCTGTGGTGCTCGAACACCTGATTCTTGCGATGAAAGGTCCCCCCGCACAACACGATGGAGCAGTTGGGCTTCTGCTGCAGCTTGAGCAGGACGTTAAGGGAATTGCACACGGCGGTGAATTCCAGCTCGTCCGGAATGAAGTCGATGACGAAAGGGATCGTGGTGCCGCAATCGAAAAACACCGTATCGCCGGGTTGGATGAACGCTGCCGCGAGCTTGCCGACCCGGCGCTTTTCCTCGACGTGGCGGGTGCCTTGCTCAGTGACCTTGTAATCACTGGCCTCGGACGGATCAAACGCCAGGGTGATGTGCCCGCCCAACAAGTGGAATTTGTCGGGGTGGCGGGTCAGGTCACGACGCAGGGTCATCTCCGAAACGTCCAGCAGGGCGGCCATTTCCTTCAGGTGAATAGCCTTCTGATCGTGCAGGGCTTGCTGGATCAATTTGATCCGGTCGGATTTTTTACTGTCCACGGGCATTCCGATTGTCGAATGGATATGGTAAAAAAATAACATTCATTGTTATATTTACAACATAAAATGATGCGCTCAGGCATGAAGCTTAAAGCGTGTCGCTGGTTACCGCCTCACTATCAGGAAACGATTGGCCATGAAGATCGAACCCGCAGCACTCGCCCAGTACATCGACCACACCTTGCTGGCCGCCGACGCCAGTCGCGAGCAGATCGCCACCCTGTGCCGCGAAGCCCATGCGCACGGATTCTATTCGGTGTGCGTGAATTCTGGCCAGGTGCCTTACGCCGCCTCGTTGCTGGAAGGTCAGGCCGTCAAAGTCTGCGCCGTGGTCGGGTTCCCGCTGGGTGCCGGGCTGAGCGACACCAAGGCTTTCGAGGCGAAGCAGGCCATCGCGGCCGGCGCGGGCGAGATCGACATGGTCCTGAACATCGGCTGGCTGAAGGACGGTCTGTTTGATGAAGTGCGCGACGACATCGCTGCCGTGAAAGATGCCTGTGGTGCGGTCCCGCTGAAGGTCATCTTCGAAACCTGCCTGCTGGATGACGCGCAGAAAACCCGCGCCGCCGAGATCTGCCGTGACCTCAACGTCGCCTTCGTCAAGACCTCCACCGGTTTCAGCCGCAGCGGCGCGACCCTGGAAGACGTCGCCCTGATGCGCAAGGTCGTGGGGCAGGGCGTTGGCGTGAAAGCGTCCGGCGGCGTGCGTGACTATGCAACAGCGGTGGCGATGATCGAAGCGGGCGCGACGCGGCTGGGCACCAGTTCCGGGATCGCGATCGTCAGTGGGGCGGCGGCTTCGGGCTCGGGTTACTGATTCTGCCGGAAGGTGTCTGGCGCTGACCCTCGCAGGGCACCGTCCCTGGTGTGGGCTGGCCTTTCGACAGAAGGCCTTTCGACAGAAGCCTTTCGCCGAAAAGAGCAGGACCCACCCCGCCAATGAGTGGCAAACTGCCGGTGCACTCACTTCTGCACCGGACACCTTTCTCAATGCGAACATTCTCCCTGGCGCGGCTCAAGGCTCGCTGGTTCTTCTGGCTGTGCATGCTGCTGATCGTCGTCGGTCTGCCGGTCGGTTGCGCAGCGCTGCAGCACAAGGAGCGTGAACTGGTCTTCATGATCGAGCCCGGCACGGCGAGCTGGTACCGCGGCCTGCCGTCCGATGTGCAAGAGCTGGAACTCAAGGGGCCATCGTTTGGCCTCGGGCAGAACATCCATGCCTGGTGGTGGGCTTCGGACAAAAAAGACGCTCCCGCCATTCTGTATCTGCACGGCTCGCGCTGGAACCTCACCGGTCAGCTGTTCCGCATCGAACAACTGCGCGCCCTGGGCTTTTCAATCCTCGCCATCGACTACCGCGGTTTCGGTCAGAGCAAGGGCCAGTTGCCGTCGGAAGCGTCGGTCTATGAAGACGCGCGCATCGCCTGGGAACGTCTCAAGCAGATTCAACCCGACCCGCAAAAACGCCTCATCTACGGTCATTCGCTGGGTGGCGCCGTGGCCGTTGACCTCGCCGCCGAACTGGGCCGGGACGCGCAGAAAGGCGACGGGCCAATTCAGGCGCGGGGCCTGATCATCGAATCGACCTTCACCAACCTCGCCGACGTCGCGTCCTCCGTCGCCAGCAAACGCACCTCGTTGCCGGTGCGCTGGCTGGTCTCGCAGAAATTCGACTCCATCGACAAGATCGCCGACGTGCACATGCCGGTGCTGATCGTCCATGGCACGGCGGACCCGTTCGTCGCGCCGCGTTTCAGTGAAGCGTTGTTCGACGCGGCACAGGAGCCGAAGAACCTGCTGATGGTGCCGGGTGGTAACCACAACAACAGCATGAACCTTGGGCGCGAGGCCTACAGCCAGGCGATCCAGAACCTGCTCAGGGAGAAGCCTCCGGCAGTGCATGCGTCCAACGCATCGGCGGCGTTGCTCAAGCAACCCGGTTAGCCCCTTTTCATGAACGCGGCCGGTGTCCTCTCAAAGCACCTGCCGTCCACTGCCGCGAGCGCTGCCAATGGACACACACGCAGACGAAGACACCCATCTGACCCACTCCGCCCGGGACTGGGTGCTGCGTGCCGCGCCGCTGCCGCAGATCGAGCGGATCGAGGCGTATTTTCACGGCCACGGTTTCGAGATGCACCGCCACGACACCTACGCGATCGGCCACACGATGTCCGGAGTGCAGAGCTTTCAGTACGGCAAGGAACAGGTCAACAACCTGCCGGGGCAGACGATGGTGCTGCATCCCGACGAAGCCCATGACGGCCATGCCGGGACCGAAGACGGCTTTCGCTACCGGATGTTCTATCTGGAGCCGGCGATGATTCAGCAGGTGCTCGGTGGCAAGCCGCTGCCGTTCATCAGGGGCGGGGCGTCCAGTGATCCGTGCCTGTTCAGGGCGACTCAGGCGCTGCTGTCCGACCTGAATAACGCACTGGATCCTCTGGAACTGGACGACGCGATCTACGACCTCGCCATCGCCCTGCAAGCGGCCGCCGGTGTGCGCAAGGGCCGCCAGTCCGTCAACTACGCCGGCGCGCAACGTGCGCGGGAAATGCTCATGGCCAGTCTGGAACAGGGCGTGAGCCTCACCGATCTGGAACAGGCCAGCGACACCGATCGCTGGCGCCTGTCTCGGGATTTCCGCGTGCTGTTCGGCACCACGCCCTACCGCTACCTGACCCTGCGCCGGCTGGACCTGGTGCGCCATTCGATAGCGTTGGGCGTGTCGTTGAGCGATGCGTCGGTGATGGCAGGATTCTCCGACCAGAGCCACATGACGCGGCATTTCCTGAAGACCTTCGGCTACCCGCCGGGGCGGTGGTTGAAGATGTTGGGGGCAGGCGCATAGCGGATCGAACGCCCTTGGTGGGACTGGCCTTGGCTGGGAAGGCTGTACACCTTGTGGGACCGGCTTTAGCCGGGAAGGCGCCAAGCGTCACGCCGCAGAATGGATGGCGTACCCACCGGCCTCTTCCCGGCTGAAGCCGGTCCTACTATTTGGACGCGGTCATCCTGTAGGACTGGCTTTAGCCGGGGATGCATCATGCGTCACACCGCAAAATGGATGGCGTACGCACTGGCCTCTTCCCGGCTGAAGCCGGTCCTACTATTTGGACGCGGTCATCCTGTGGGACCGGCTTTAGCCGGGAATGCATCATGCGTCACACCGCAAAATGGATGGCGTACATACCGGCCTCTTCCCGGCTGAAGCCGGTCCCACTATTTGAACGCGGTCATCCTGTGGGACTGGCTTTAGCCGGGAATGCATCATGCGTCACGCCGCAGAATGGATGGCGTCCACGAGGGCCTCTTCCCGGCTGAAGCCGGTCCTACTATTTGAACGCGGTCATCCTGTAGGACTGGCTTTAGCCGGGAAAGCGTCAGACGTCACACCGCAAGATGGATGGCGTATGCAAGGGCCTCTTCCCGGCTGAAGCCGGTCCTACTATTTGGACGCGGTCATCCTGTGGGACTGGCTTTAGCCGGGAATGCATCATGCGTCACACCGCAAAATGGATGGCGTACGCACTGGCCTCTTCCCGGCTAAAACCGGTCCCACTATTTGAACGCGGTCATCCTGTGGGACTGGCTTTAGCCGGGAAAGCGTAAGGCGTCACGCCGCTGAATGGATGGCGTACCCACCGGCCTCTTCCCGGCTGAAGCCGGTCCTACGAAGACACCGCATACCCCCCTGAAACACTGCCCGCTTTTGTAGGACTGGCTTTAGCCGGGAAAGCGTCAGTCGCAACACCGCAAAACCGGCTGCACCCACCACCGTGCAATAACGTACAAGACCCCACCCACTCCCGTGCTCTAGATTGGCTCTACATCAAACCCCATCGGAGCCGCCCTCGTGTCCACGTCCAACACCCAACACACCCCTATCAACTTCGCCCAGAAATACAGCCTGTTCACCGAGCAGTGGCAGCCAAAAGTCATCGCGCAGATGAACGACTACCAGTTCAAGCTGGCACGGCTGGAAGGGGAGTTTCTCTGGCACCGCCACGCTGACACCGACGAAACCTTCATCGTGATCGAAGGCTGTTTGCGCATCGATTTTCGCGACGGGTTCGTCGAACTCAAGGCGGGCGAGTTGTATGTCGTTCCCAAGGGCGTCGAGCACAAGCCGTTCGCTGCCCAAGAGGTGAAGCTGATGCTGATCGAGCCAAGCGGGGTGATCAACACCGGCGGCGACACCAACGAGCGCACGGCGCCGAATGATAGGTGGATTTGAACAATGTGGTTCAACCTTCCGCTGATTATTGCCCGAGGCGCCCAGGGTTTTAGGTGTGGTCGATACCTGGCGCCTTTTGCAGGGCTCACCACTCATCCCCCTGGACCTCCCACCTGCACGTAATTGTCGTGGAAAGCGTAGGGCCTCAGACCGTTTCGAAATAGTGGTTATTTCGAAAGCGCCTGGTGTGAATTAACCCCCTGATTATTCGGTTCATTCGCAATCGCTCGGGCTTGGCAATTCTGTGGCTACTGTCATATTTGACAGTAGCCACACCAAGCTTATGAAATTACCTTGGAGGGAAAGGTCGTAGCAGATGTGTCGATATCGGGTTTCGGGAGTGTGGGTCAACGCGTTGAATTGTCTGATTCTGGAGAAAACAGATGACTGACAATGTGGATGGTCCCTGAGGATTGAGTTCTAAAAAGATCGGGCCAGTGAAAGCTGGCTTCATTCCAGCGGGTGATTTTTTTCACGAATACTTCGGTAGTAATTGCCCGCATAACATGTTCATCAACTTGACCGGCGCCAACAGGATACCCGTGCTTTGAGTCGTCTGTACGCAGTTGCCTGATATGACAGGGTTAACTTTCAATAACAGCAATGATCCAAACGTTTAGGTGAATACGATGACAGACGAAAACACTCTATGCGAGGTTGTCAAAAATCCGGCAGCAGGCTTGGCCTCTCGCACCGCCGGGATGGCTTCAACAACAGTGGATATATATGACGGTGATGTAAAAGTGGGGACAGCGCCGGTCGTCGATGGAGCATGGCAATATACCGCCTCCTCCCTCGCCGAAGGCGATCATCATTTTACGGCGAGGCTCGATGTCCTGCGCAGTAATTCGTGGCACCTGACGATACGCAACGCGCTGCAACTGACCGCGCCGGGTGTCGTTGAGGTGTTCATGGACAGTGGGACTGGCTTTGGCAACTCGTTGAATCTCTTGAAAAGCATCAATTCTGCGACCGTGATTGTTAAATATCCCGGGATGGAAACGGGAGACCAGGTGACAATGAGCTGGAATGGAGCAGGAGGCTCCACCTCTGAAACCAAGCTGGCTGGAAGTTCAGGGGATGTAAGCTTTGTCGTTCCGAAAACATATATAACTAGCAACATTAATCAGCGTGTTCGGGTGTCGTATACGGTCGTGCCAGTGGGTGCGACGAACACGGTGAATTCGCCCGAGATGGTGTTTGAAATTACTAATAATTCGTTGGTTGGTAACCCCTATTTTGTTGAAGGATTTAGAACATCGCGGTACCGCTGCACTTTTAGTTCGGGTGAGATAGTAGTAAGTAACAGTGCGAGTCCAGGTACCCGTTTAGGCTCGACTCCGAATGCAGGTCCGAGCGCGGAAACGCAATTCAGAACCACCGAGACAACCTCCACTTTTTTGGAGAATAAAATCGGCGCTCAGCCGTGGCGCGATTCAGGGATATTTCCAACTAACGTACCCGGTATCGGTTTCAAGCTGATTGATGACCTTGGCGCAATCAATAAGCCTGGACCTGGTAATCAAAATGGGGCTGCCGTCTACAGTAATGCCGGTACTACGATGAGGGTCGAGTTCTTTAAGACAGGGTTCGTGGAACCCGGCACGATACCCGCAGGTGACGTAGTGGACTGGAGATTTGGCGCTAATCGGCTTCATTACATGTCAGTTTACTTAACTAACGCTATTAAAATTGTCGTGACTTGAATCGTACTCATCGGCGAGATATCCACGGCATACCGCAATTACGTAGCGCGTCGCGTCGCGTTGCAGCCGTCCGGCTTGCCGGCGCCGGTGTCGTCAAGGCCGCCGCCGACAAGCCGTGCGGCTACAGGATCGGTGTTTGCGGGGCTATGTTGTCGGGCAGCAACACCGCAATCAACGCCCTGACCACCCCCGGCAGGGCGTCCAGTTCACGGACCAGAATGCTCCGCTCGCGCACCGCCCAGGGCTCGTCGAGCTCGATGGTCACCAGCTTCATCGTCCTGCTGTGGCGCGACGCTGCCGACTCCGGGATCACCCCGATGCCCACCCCGGCTTCGACCATCCGGCAGATGGCTTCGAAGCTCGACACCTGAATCCGCAGTGACAGACTCTGCCCCAGCCGCTCAACGTGATCGCGCAGAAAAGTCAGCAATGTGCTGCCTTCGTGCAGCCCGATGTGCTGAAACGCCAGGGTTTGCTTGAACGTGATCTTTTTCTCGGCCGCCAGCTCATGGCCCACCGGCACGGTCAGCACCAGGCGGTCGGTGCTGAAATGGATGACCTGCAAACCCGCTGCTTCCACCGGCCCGGCGATGATGCCCATGTCGGTGCTGCCGTCGAGCACGCCGCGCACGATGTCCCGGGACAGGCGCTCTTGCAGGTCCACCGTGACGCCAGGCCGTTTCGCCAGAAACCCTGCCAGCACTTCAGGCAGAAACTCGGTGACGGCAGTGGTGTTGGCGAAGATGCGAATGTGCCCGGCCGAATCAGTCCCGTAACTGGTGAACTCACTCTTCAGGTAGTCCACCTGGCTCATGATCAGCCGCGCGTGTTTGAGCAGGCGCTGACCGGCAGGGGTCAGTTCCACGCCGCGGCTGTCGCGGTACAGCAGGCGTGTGCCGAGTTGGCCTTCCAGCGCCTTGATCCGCGCGCTGGCGGCGGCAGGGGAGAGAAACGCCCTGCGCGCGCCCTGGGTCAGGCTCGGTGATTCGCCGATGTGAATGAAGAGGCGCAAGTCAGCCAGGTCGAAATGCATGGGCGTGTCCGGACGTTGCAGAAGGCGTTCAGCATACCCGAACGCCGCTATACGCAAATGCAAATTCACAGAATGCCGGCGCACTTCCATGATCGGGCCATAACAACAAACCCAGAGGGTTCCCGCCCATGAGCGCTGCAGCGTCACCCGTGGATTTCACGGCCTGGATCGGCCGCACTGAAGAAGCCCAGGATCATCTGAGCGTCAACCTGATCAAGCGCATCGCGGCCACCTTTGGCGAGCCCACGCCCGCTGCCGGCGATCCATTGCCGCCGCTGTGGCAATGGTGTTTTTTCCAGGAGCCGCTGTTCGAAGCGCAACTCGGCGGTGACGGCCACCCGGCCCGTGGCGGCTTTCTGCCCCCGGCGGACAATCGCAACCGCATGTGGGCCGGTGGCCGCGTCGAGTTCATTCAGCCGCTGAAGGTGGGTGCTGACGCCCATCGCCTGTCGACCATTCTGCACATTGAGGAAAAGCACGGCCGCACCGGGTCGCTGCTGTTCGTGACCGTGCGCCACGACTACTCGCAAGACGGCGAGTTGTGCGTGCGTGAGGAGCAGGACATCGTTTACCGCGAGCCCAATCCGCCAAAGCTCAACAGCGGTGACGCGCCAGAGCAGGGCGAGTGGAGCGAGGTCATCGAGCCGACGCCGACGCTGCTGTTCCGCTATTCGGCCGTGACCTTCAACGGCCATCGCATTCACTACGACTATCCCTACGTCACCGGCACCGAAGGCTATTCCGGCCTGGTCGTGCACGGGCCGATGATCGCCACGTTCAACCTGCGCGCCTTCATTCGCGCCCATCCCGACAAGCGCGTGCGGCATTTCGCCTATCGCGGCGTACGCCCGCTCAACGTGCCTGCGGCGTTTCGCGTTGGCGGGCGAATCGTCGAGCCGGGCAAGGCGCAGCTGTGGGCTGGCAATGACGCCGGCGTCGCCCAGAGCGCCGAAGTCGTTTTTGACTGAACCCTTCTTTCTATACAGCCAGGCGCGCCGATTCCGTGGCCGCCGGCCGATGCGAGTGGACACCATGAACCCATACGAAAACGAAGACCTCAATGCCATCCGTGACGGCGTGCGCGCGCTGTGTGCCCAGTTTCCGGCCGAATACTGGCGCAAGATCGATGAACAGAAAGGCTTCCCGGACACCTTCGTCAAGGCGCTGACCGACGAAGGCTGGCTGTCGGCGATGATTCCCGAAGAGTACGGCGGCTCCGGGCTGGGCCTGGCGGAAGCTTCGGTGATCCTTGAAGAAGTGAACGCCTGCGGCGGCAATTCCGGCACCGTGCACGGCCAGATGTACAACATGTTCACCCTGTTGCGTCACGGCAGCGACGCACAGAAAAGCTACTACCTGCCCAAGCTCGCCAGCGGCGAACTGCGCCTGCAATCCATGGGCGTGACCGAACCGAGCACCGGCACCGACACCACCAAGATCAAGACCACGGCGGTGAAGCAGGGCGACAAGTACGTGATCAACGGCCAGAAGGTCTGGATCTCCCGTGTGCAGCATTCCGACCTGATGATCCTGCTGGCGCGCACCACGCCGTTGGCGGAAGTGACGAAAAAGTCCGAAGGCATGTCGATCTTCATCGTCGACCTGCGCGACGCCATCGGCAACGGCCTGACCGTTCAGCCCATCGCCAACATGGTCAACCACGAGACCAACGAGCTGTTCTTCGACAATCTCCAACTCCCCGCCGAGAGCCTGATCGGCGAGGAAGGCAAGGGCTTCCGCTACATCCTCGACGGCCTGAATGCCGAACGCACGCTGATCGCCGCCGAATGCATCGGCGACGGCCGTTGGTTTATCGAGAAGTCCGCCGCCTACGCCCGTGATCGCGTGGTGTTTGGCCGCCCGATCGGGCAGAACCAGGGCGTGCAGTTCCCCATCGCCGAAGCGCACATCGAAATCGAAGCGGCGGACCTGATGCGCTGGCGTGCCTGCGAGGAATACGACAGCGGCAAAAACGCCGGTGCCAGCGCCAACATGGCCAAATACCTCGCGGCAAAAGCGTCGTGGGAAGCGGCCAATGCGTGCCTGCAAACCCATGGCGGATTCGGGTTCGCCTGCGAGTACGACGTGGAGCGCAAATTCCGCGAAACCCGTCTGTATCAGGTCGCGCCGATCTCCACCAACCTGATTCTTTCCTACGTTGCCGAGCACCTGCTCGACCTGCCGCGCAGCTTCTGAGGACGCCGAAATGAGCCATACCCAGGCATTGGCGGGTTTCCTCGCCGAGCTGACCTACGAGCAAATTCCCGGCGTCGTGCTGGACCGAACCGAAGACCTGTTCCTCGACTGGATCGGCTCGGCGCTGGCCAGCCAGGGCGCACGGCCGATTCCGTTGTTCGAGCGCTACGCCGAACGCATGGGCCCGCAACAGGGCAAGGCGAAGATTCTGGTGAGCGGTCGCGGCACTTCGGCGTACTTCGCCGCGCTGGTCAACGGTGCGTCTTCGCACCTGGTCGAGCAGGACGATCTGCACAACAGCTCGGTGCTGCACCCGGCGACGGTGGTGTTCTCGGCCGTGCTCGCAGCGGCCCAGGACCTCAACAAAACCGGCCAGGATTTACTGCTGGCGTCGGTCGCCGGTTACGAAGCCGGCATCCGCATCGGCGAATTCATGGGCCGCTCCCACTACCGCATCTTCCACACCACCGCGACGGTCGGCACCCTGGCCGCTGCGGTGGGCGTCGGCAAGCTGTTGGATTTCGACAAAGAGCAGTTCATCAACCTGCTGGGCACGGCGGGCACCCAGGCCGCCGGGCTGTGGGAATTTCTCCGTGACGCAGCCGATTCCAAGCAGCTGCACACCGCCAAGGCGGCGGCCGATGGCCTGCTGGCGGCGTACCTCACCGAAGACGGCCTGACCGGCGCACGGAATATTCTCGAAGGCGATCAGGGCATGGCGGCGGGGATGTCCAGCGACAGTGATCCCGCCAGGCTGTCCGACCGCCTCGGCAGCCGGTGGGCGCTGGTGGAGACCTCATTCAAGTTTCACGCCTCGTGCCGCCACACCCATCCGGCGGCCGATGCCCTGCTGCACCTGATGCAGCGCGAAGGCCTGCGCCATGGGCAGATCGCCAAGGTCGTCACCCGGGTTCATCAGAGCGCCATCGATGTGCTCGGCCGGGTCGATGTGCCGCAGACCGTGCATCAGGCGAAGTTTTCCATGGGCGCAGTGCTCGGGTTGATTGCGGTTCACGGCAGCGCGCAGTTGATCGAATTCCGCGACCTGGCCCTGAGCGATGCCGACGTTGCGGCCTTCCGCGAAAAAGTGACGATGGAACTGGACCCGGAGGTCGACGGCGCCTATCCGGCGCGCTGGCTGGGGCGGGTGATCGTGACCACCACCGATGGCCGGGTGTTGAGCGCTGGCATCGATGAGCCGAAGGGCGATCCGGGCAACACCCTGTCGCGGCCTGAGCTGGAGGACAAGGTTCAGCGCCTGCTGGCGTTCTCCGGCGCACGCACGGCGGAGCAGGGCACGGCGTTGATCCAGCGGGTGTGGCAGCTGCGCGATGCGCAGGATTTGAACGATCTGATCTAAACGCAAGCGCGCTCCTGCAGGTGGGCACGAAGAGGTTTTCGAACATGACTCAACAACCCCCGCGTCCTCTGGACGGCATCACCGTCGTCAGCCTTGAACACGCCATCGCGGCGCCGTTCTGCACCCGCCAACTGGCGGATCTGGGCGCCCGCGTGATCAAGATCGAGCGCCCCGGCGTCGGCGATTTCGCCCGTGGCTACGACCAGCGCGTCGACGGCCTGGCCTCGCATTTCGTCTGGACCAACCGCTCCAAGGAAAGCCTCACCCTGGACCTCAAGCAGGACCAGGCCGGCGACATTCTTGAGTCGTTGCTCGGCAAGGCCGACGTGCTGGTGCAAAACCTGGCGCCGGGCGCCGCTGCCCGTATGGGCCTGTCGTTCGAAGCCCTGCACGAACGTTTCCCGCGCCTGATCGTCTGTGACATTTCGGGTTACGGCGAAGGCGGGCCCTACGAGAAGAAGAAGGCCTACGACCTGTTGATCCAGAGCGAGGGCGGCTTTTTGTCGGTCACCGGTGGTCCCGGGGAAAACGAGATGGCCAAGGCCGGTTGCTCCATCGCCGACATCGCCGCCGGGATGTACGCCTACACCGGGATTCTGTCGGCGTTGATGCTGCGGGACAAGACCGGGGAGGGCAGCCGCATCGACGTCAGCATGCTGGAAAGCCTGGTGGAGTGGATGGGTTACCCGATGTATTACGCCTACCACGGCGCGCCCCCACCGCCACGGGCCGGCGCGTCCCACTCGACGATCTATCCTTACGGGCCTTTTCCCACCGGCGGGGGTGGCACGATCATGCTGGGCCTCCAGAACGAGCGCGAATGGGCGGTGTTCTGCGAGAAGGTCCTGCTCGATCCGGCGCTGGCCACCGACGAGCGCTTTTCCGCGAATTTCAAGCGCTCGGAAAACCGCGAGGCGCTGCGGCAGATCATCGTCGACGGCTTCGCCCCATTGAGCGTCGATGACGTGGTTGCCCGTCTGGAAGACGCGCAGATCGCCAACGCCCGGGTCAACGACATGCAGGGCGTCTGGGACCATCCGCAGCTCAAGGCCCGTGACCGCTGGTGCGAAGTCGACAGCCCGTCCGGCCCGCTGCCGTCGCTGCTGCCGCCGGGCCACAACACCGCGTTCACGCCGCGCATGGACGGCGTGCCGGGCCTGGGGCAGCACACCGGCAGCATCCTCGGCGAGCTGGGGTTTTCGGCTGAAGACCAGGCGCGGATGGCGGCGGGCGGGGTGGTCTAGCGCCCGTTCTGCAAAAGGCTCTTTTGCACAGCGCATCCCTTCCTACAGGACACTCTCAGGACACCCACATGGCCCACACCAACATCCGCTCCGCACTGTTCGTCCCCGGCAGTCGCCCCGATCGTTTTGCCAAAGCGCTGGCGGCCGGCGCCGATGCCGTCATCGTTGATTTCGAAGACGCCGTCGAAGAACCTCTCAAGCGCCAGGCGCGGGACAATCTCGCGGCCTTCCTGAACGACAACCCCCAAGCCTCTGTGTGGGTGCGGGTCAATGCGCCGACTCATGCCGAACATGCCGATGACTTGGCGTTTTGCCGGCAGCACGCGGGCGTGGCCGGGGTGCTGCTGCCGAAAGTCGAGACTGCTGCTCACGTCGCGGCGGTCTGGCAGACAGGCAAACCGGTTCTGCCGATCATCGAAAGCGCCAAGGGCCTGCTGGCCCTGGAGCAGATCGCCCATGCCAAGGGGGTCGAGCGTTTGTCGTTCGGCGGGCTCGACCTGGCCCTGGACCTGAACCTCAATAGCGGCACCCACGCTGCACAGATGTTTCTCGACCAGGCGCGGATGTCGGTGCAACTGCATTCAAGGGGCGCGGACCTGCTGCCACCGCTGGACGGCGTGCACCCGGCCATCGGCGACCCGAAAGGTTTGCACCGCGCCATTCGCCACGCCTACGACATGGGGTATGGCGGCGCGTTGTGCATCCATCCGGCGCAAGTGCCGGTGATCCACGCCGCGTTGGCCCCCAGCGTGGATGACTTGAACTGGGCGCAAAAGGTGATCAACGCCAGCGCGGCGGCCAAGGGGGCGGGAGCCTTTCAGCTGGACGGGCACATGGTCGACGCGCCGGTGTTGCTGAGGGCCCAGCGTTTGCTGGCGCTGGCGGCGGGGTGAACGCAGTCAGCGCCGGGGCGCCGGTGGAAAGCCGGATCGCGTTCAGCAACCCCGAACGCCGGCTTTCACAAAAGCAGATTCTCTAAACACCGGAGCTTCGTCATGGTGGAGTTGCACTATGCTCATGGGCTCCACCTGCTCCTGCCAACATAAGTTCATACAAAAATAAAAAGGTGATATCGATGTTGAAGCTGACCAAAGCGCTTTTCTGCGCGGCCGCAGTGTCTGTGGCCAGCCTTGCACAGGCCGCTGATCCGATCACGATCAAGTTTGCCCACGTGGTGGCGGAAAACACGCCGAAGGGGCAGGGCGCGTTGCTCTTCCAGAAGATGGTCGCCGCCGACCCGGCCTTGAAAGACAAAGTCAAAGTCGAGGTGTACCCCAACTCCTCGCTGTTCGGCGACGGCAAGGAAATGGAAGCCCTGCTGCTCGGCGACGTGCAGATGCTGGCGCCGTCACTGGCGAAATTCGAGCAGTACACCAAGAAAGTGCAGATCTTCGATCTGCCGTTTCTGTTCAACGACCTCGCTGCCGTTGACCGCTTTCAGCAGGGTCCCCAGGGCAAGGCGTTGCTGACCGCGATGGACGACAAAGGCATTCACGGTCTGGCGTATTGGCACAACGGCCTCAAGCAACTGTCCGCCAACAAAAAGCTCGTTGAACCGAAAGATGCCCGTGGCCTGAAATTCCGCGTTCAGGCCTCCAGCGTGCTCGAAGCCCAATTTGTCGCCCTGCACGCTAACCCGCGCAAGATGAGCTTCGCCGAGGTCTATCAAGGCCTGCAGACCGGCACCGTCAACGGCACCGAGAACACCTGGTCGAACTACGAAAGCCAGAAGGTCAACGAGGTGCAGCCGTTCTTCACCGAGTCCAACCACGGCCTGATCGACTACATGGTGATCACCAACTCCAAGTTCTGGAACGGCCTGCCGGCGGACGTGCGTGGCGAACTGCAAACGATCATGGATCAGGTGACGGTCGAGGTGAACAAACAGGCCGAAGCGTTGAACCAGACGGCCAAGCAGAAAATCATCGACGCCAAGACCAGCGAAATCGTGACGCTCACCCCTGAGCAGCGCGCGAAATGGCGTGAAGCCATGAAGCCGGTCTGGGACAAGTTCTCCGAAGAAATCGGTGCCGACCTGATCAAGGCTGCCGACGATTCGAACAAGGCGCCTTGAGCCCTTCCTTCGCTTCTCGATACAGACCGTGACGGCCCGGCGGCCACCCGTTTCGCGGGTGATCCGCCTCCACGGCCCTCGCCATGCCCGGCTACATTCGGCTTCGTTCGGAGAATGCTTATGCACCCGCTGACGCGATTCTGGGAGCATCTGGAGGAGGGCATCATTGCCTTTCTGCTGGCTGCCATGACCCTCGTGACGTTCGTCTACGTGGCGTTGAACAACATCTACACCCTGTTTTATTCCCTCAGCGATCAATGGGCCGTCAGCAGCGATTTCTTCGCCGGCATCGGCGACCACCTGATGGGTTACGCCCAGGGCATGACCTGGAGCGTGGCGCTGACCAAAGCCCTGTTTGGCTGGCTGATCTTCTTCGGGATTTCCTACGGCGTGCGCACGGCGGGCCACCTGGGCGTCGACGCGCTGGTCAAGAAAACCAGCAAGCCGGTGCAGCGGATTCTGGCGATGCTGGCCTGCGCCTGTTGCCTGGCGTACGCCGGCTTGTTCCTCGTCGCCAGCTACAAGTGGGTCGCAGCGCTGTTCATGGCCGGCATCGGTGCCGAGGACCTTGATCGGTTCGGCATCAAGGTCGCCTACATCGCCGTCATCGTGCCCATCGGCTTTGCGCTGGTAATCGCGCGCTACCTGGAAATCCTTTACCGCATCTGGACGCACCGGCAGACCGGTCTGGGTCTGGCCGACGAAGCGGCTGAAGCGAGCAAACTCGCCAACCCTGCCGAGGAGCAGCACTGATGACCGTTATCTGCCTGTTCCTGCTGTTATTCGTTTTCATGTTCCTGGGCGTGCCTATCGCTATTTCCCTGGGATTGTCCGGCGCCGTTTCGATCCTGCTGTTCAGCCCTGACTCGTTGAGTTCGCTGGCGATCAAACTGTTCGAAACCTCCGACAGCTACACCTTTCTGGCAATTCCGTTCTTCCTCTTGTCCGGGGCCTTCATGACCACCGGCGGGGTGGCGCAGCGCCTGATCGACTTCGCCAACGCCTGCGTCGGCCACATTCGCGGCGGCCTGGCGATTGCGGCGGTGCTGGCGTGCATGCTGTTCGCGGCGTTGTCCGGTTCATCGCCCGCCACCGTGGCGGCCGTGGGGTCGATTGCGGTCGCCGGCATGGTCCGCTCCGGTTATCCGAAGGCATTCGGCGCGGGCATCATCTGCAACGCCGGTACGCTGGGCATTCTGATTCCGCCGTCCATCGTGATGGTGGTCTACGCTGCGGCGACGGAAACGTCGGTCGGCAAGCTGTTCATTGCCGGTGTGGTCCCCGGGATTCTGCTCGGTGTGATCCTGATGGTGGTGATTTACATCGTTGCCCGAGTCAAAAAACTCCCGGCCCAGCCACGGGTGACTTTTCGCCAATGGCTGCACACGGCGCAGCGCGCGTTCTGGGGCCTGATGCTGCTGGTCATTATCCTCGGCGGCATCTACAGCGGTATGTTCACTCCCACCGAAGCGGCGGCGGTGGCAGCGGTCTATTCGGCGTTCATCGCGCTGTTCGTTTACAAGGACATGAGCTTCAAGGACTGCCCGAAGGTGTTGCTGGAGTCGGGCCGGCTGTCGATCATGCTGATGTTCATCATCGCCAACGCCATGCTGTTCGCCCACGTCCTGACCACGGAGCAGATTCCGCAGCAGATCACCGCCTGGGTCATTTCCGAAGGCCTGACCCCGATCGGCTTCCTGATCATGGTGAACATCGTGCTGCTGGTCGCGGGTAGCTTCATGGAGCCTTCGGCAATCATCCTGATCCTGGCGCCGATCTTCTTTCCAATCGCGATGAAACTCGGCATCGACCCGATTCATCTGGGGATCGTCATGGTGGTCAATATGGAGATCGGGTTGGTCCACCCACCGGTGGGGCTGAACCTGTTCGTGACGTCTGCGGTGACGGGGCTGACACTGGGCGAGACCATCCGAGCGGCGCTGCCGTGGTTGTCGATCCTGCTGGTGTTCCTGCTGCTGGTGACTTACGTGCCTTATATCTCGCTGGCGCTGCCTAACTGGCTGGGGATGCCATGAGAGAGGGGACTCGTCCTTAGAGCTACATCAAGATCAAGATCAAGATCAAGGTCTACGGCGGTCTGCCTAA
>LIDZ01013739.1_pt12 | contig 59550 bp, 54 predicted proteins | sample 644651 | NCBI WGS metagenome assembly LIDZ01 (sample SAMN03856242, study PRJNA289617) | food metagenome | isolation source: wine grapes on drying loft during traditional withering process | host: Vitis vinifera cv. Corvina | place: Italy: Gargagnago di S. Ambrogio di Valpolicella | collected 2014-01 | reverse complement strand
TTCTTTACCGTCCGATGCCCGGACCAGCGCAACATACAGCTTATCGATATCACGCCCGCCGCTGACCAGGAAGTTGATCTTGCCGTTCCCGCCAAGGACGAAATTCTGCGATTTCAGTGTTCCCGTTAAGCTGTCTCCGCCGGCTTCCTCGTTGAAGCCCCACAAATGATAGCCACCTGGGATTTTATGCGAAGGATTGAAGTAGATCGTGTCCCAGAAAAACTGCGCATCGGTCACATGGATATCCTGGAAAGCATCTCCTTCTGTAATCCAACCGGTTAAGTCTCCTGTGGCAAAATCATGATTGGGCAGATCTGTAATATCGGTATACACCGAGTTATCCCAATTGTCAGGCACATCGACCGGAGCAGCCGCTTCACCCGTCAAGGCATTCATATTCCATACTTCCATCGACTTGACCGTTATATCTTTGTCGGCCCAAACCTGCAAGCCCAAGGAATCGTATCTTCCCACGTAGACGCGGGTTGTCAGTTTTTTCTTATAATTGGCAAAGGCTTCGACAACCGAGCGGTCCAGGAAAATATGCAGCTTCAAGTTCTCTCCGTCCAGATCCACGTATCCGCCTTGAATACCGTCCACGCGCACATCCGGATCAATGCTGCTCTTGGTCCGGTCCACATTGAACGTCCCATTAGTTTTGTCATAGTAAATCAGCGTTTCCTCCTGGCCGTTGTCGGAGCGCCGCACTTTAAGACCGAATTTCTGGGCTTCACCCGGATCAATTTCCATCACTATCTCCAACATGTCGCCTTTGACATTGTGGATCAGCTGATTGGAGGCGGCCATATTTTTGTCCGAGAAATCAACCACCTTATCTCCCCGGAGACTCTGCAATTCTTGAATCGGTTCAATACGCAATTTATCATGCTCATCCAAGCTTAGGGAAACTGGCAGTGCCAGATTATGAGCCCAACCAGCTTGATATTCGGCTTGCGGTGTTCTTACATTCTGCACCATGGAGTATACGACTGTTCTACCGTCAGGTGTAACCATACCGCTCTCTGCCGTTAAATAGCCGTCGCCCACATCCATTTTAGAAGGCGCATCCTGATCAGGAATAAATTTGAAATGATCCCGGTCCCAGGTGCCAATCCAGTAAAAAACCTCAACATCTCTCTGCACATCGTTCGCCGGAGGCACTTGCTCCGGTTTCTCATGAGGGTTAACCATAAAAATATACTTTTGCTTGCCCGTGCTATCCTTACCTAACGGCAGTAATACCGGCAGTTCCCATACCGTACCGAGCTCCGGATACAGGCTTCTGTCACTTACGTATAAAGGCCCCTTATACTCCCAGTTGTACATATCGTCGGACACATACACCAAAGCTGTGCCGCTACTGAAGTCTTGAAGACCGGAAGTCACTAACTGATACCACTTGTCGGTCTCTTGGTCATACCATACAAAAGGGTCACGAAACTCATTTTGGATACCATTGCCGTTCTGCTCCGTTACCGGTTCAGGATATTTCACCCATTGCTCCAAATTAGGGTCCGACAGATCAGCTGGAGTCGCCAGGCCCGTTCTTTGATTTGGTGACAAAGAGTCATTGCCAGCGGTATAGAACAGAACAGGATTCCCGTCACGGTCATACGCTGCGCTACCAGACCATACACCGTCCGGATCAAGAGTGCCCGCTTCTGGTGCAAGTGCAGGCCTCACATTTTCCCAATGCACCATATCATCACTCACCCAATGTCCCCAATGGATTTGATGCCAGAATGGACCTTGAGGGTTATGCTGATAAAATAAATGATACTTGCCGTTATAATAAATCGGTGCATGCGCTTCATTCATCCAGTTTTGCGGAGGCATCGCATGGTACTGCGGACGGTGCTGATCACCATCAAACACACTAGGATCTTCATCAATGTCACCATTTGGAATTTCCGGAACCACGCCGCCGTGAAGCGACTTCACATTCTCATACTCAGCAAGGATCTCTTGACCCGTGAGCGCTTTGTTCTGCAGTTTCACTTCATCTATTAGTCCGCTGAACATATTGTAGGAGAACAAGCCCGCAAACTCTGCAGATCTATTGTTTTTTCCGATAATCAGGTTTTCCGTAGAAGGCGTAATTGGAACGTTGACAGGGGTTGCTTGAGAAGCGACTTCCTGACCATTTAGATATAATTTAATGATTCCGTCCTTTTTGTCGAACGTAGCTGCTACGTAATTCCATTTGTATTTTTCGAGTGGATGGTCTTTGACCCATACCTGAATCCACTGTCCGCCAATTCCGACCTGCATTGACCATGTGCCGTGCCGGTACATCCCCAAAGCAAATCCTTCTGTCTTATCCTGATCAGACTGGTTCACGATAGCAGACAGCTTGTTTCCGTCTCCCCATTCGTAGCTGCGCGGAGCGACCCAAGCTTCAAGAGTTAACGCATCACTTACTGGAACGGTATCCTTTGCGTTGACCTCGATATCATTTGAGTATCCATCGAATAGCAAGGCACCACCTTTTACTCCGCGCGGAGTCCATCTTGGATCTTTGGAGTCCATATATCTGGCGTTATTAAATACGTAGTTTACATCATGCTCAAGATTGCTTACTTCCTCAAGCGCCTTTTTTCCTACGCCTTCATCAAGATTCATGTAGAAAATGGTTCCCGTATTATTCGCTTGAAAAGCATCAACGGAGATACGGGCTTGATTGGATTCATCGATAACTTTGACATAAAGCCTCTTATTGTAATGCTTTTGCATTTTCCAAGAAATCTTCTCATTCGGATTGACATCCCCAGTCTTCTCAAGCAACGTGTTAGTGCTGGCATCATATAATGCGACGTAGGCTTCCTGCGGATTGACGATGTCTAAAACAGTGAAGTTAATTGTCCCGGTCCCTCGAAGTGTAAAGGTATTGGAGGTAATCGAGCCCTGTCCTTCCAAAGTGGATTTGGCATAATAGTTGCCTTCTTTACCATCTTGGGTATCATTGTTCACTTGAAAAGCGTTGTCCTCTTCGATCCAGCCCTCTAAATTCCCGGTTTCAAAGCCGGGGTTCTGGATTTCTGTCGGCATAATGTTGTCTGCCATGACTCCTTCTTCCGGTACGAGTTCATTGAAGGTGTGGAAGGCATCTGCAAAGATTACTCCCCAATCCGCGTGCCCATTATCGACGATCTCCACATACAGCTTCTTCCCGATATACTTGGAGAGATCGGCTTTATACTGCTCCATATTCGCGAGTCTCAGACCCTGTGCCGGATACGGGAACCCGGACTCGTTAAATTCGGTGTTGCCGTACCTGGCAATCAGTTCACCTGTGTCCGCATTAATGACGTTCATGTACACTTGATCCGGATGCTTGCCTCCGCCCAGTCTGAAGGTAATCCAGCCTGTTCCGCCCAGCTCGAAAGTGCTGGAACGAAGCTTACCTGTCGCAGTCTCGTTATACTTCAATCCGTTTAAATGATAAGTGCCTTCCTGGTTATACGGGATTTGTTCAACCCAATAGGTGGTTTCGTCCGACACGCTGTTCGGTCCAAACGCTTCGCCTTCTTCAACCGTCCAGCCTGTCAAATCTCCGGTTTCAAAGCTTGGATTCTGGACTTGATAGCGTTTGAAATCCGGCTTAATATCTTTGGCAACTATGCCCTCTGCGGGCTCGGATTCATGGTACATCAGGAATGCGTCCGCAAAAATCAATCCCCAATCGGAGGTTGCATTATCGACGATCTCCACATACAGCTTCTTGCCAAGATATCCGGAGAGATCCGCCTTATACTGCTCCATATTGGCAAGCCGTAGACCCTGAGCGGGGTTCGGAAAGCCAACGTCGGCAAAAGCACTATTGCCATACCGGGCAACGACTTGTCCCGTCTGGGCTTCCACGATATTTACGTATACCTTGTTAGGATTTTTCGCACCGCCAAGCTTAAAGCTGATCCAACCGCTGCCGCCAAGCTCGAAGGTGCTGGACCGAAGCACGCCGGTCGCAGCCTCGTCATGTTTCCAGCCGTTTAGATGATAAGTACCTTCCTGATTGTACGGGATTTGTTCTGCCCACCAAGAAGTTTCGTCCGATACACTGTCCTGACCGAATGCTTGGCCTCTGACAACTGTCCAGCCTGACATATCCCCAGTTTCAAAGCCTGGATTCTGGACTTCATATGGACTGTTTAATTCAATATCCGGCTTAATATCCGTGGCAACTATGCCTTCTGCAGGCTCGGATTCATGGTACATAAAGAATGCATCCGCGAATACCACTCCCCAGTCCGTCGTTGCATTATCAACGATCTCCACGTACAGCTTCTTGCCAAGATATTCAGAAAGATTTGCCTTATATTGCTCCATATTGGCAAGCCGCAGGCCCTGTGCGGGATTCGGGAAACCAACGTCAGCGAAGGCGCTATTACCATACTGGGCAATCACTTGACCCGTCTGGGCTTCCACGATATTTATATATGTCTTGTTTGGATTTTTCGCACCGCCAAGCTTGAAGCTGATCCAGCCGCTGCCGCCCAGCTCGAAGCTGCTGGAACGAAGCACGCCGGTCGCAGCCTCGTCATGCTTCCAACCGTTTAGATGATAAGTACCTTCCTGATTGTACGGGATTTGTTCAGCCCACCAAGTGGTTTCGTCCGATACGCTGTCCGAACCGAACGCTTCACCATTGACAACTGTCCAGCCCGTCATATCCCCAGTTTCAAATCCAGGGTTCTCGATTTGATAGACTGCATCCGTAACCGATAATCCTGCATCAGCCTTAGGGGCGAACGCCTCCCGAGCACCCACTTCAACTTCGGCTGCAGCCGAGATTCCGGGTGCTACAAGCTGAAGAACCATCACCCCTATAACCATTCTGGAGATCCATACTTTGCTTCTTTTGGCTTCTCTCATCAACGAGCCTCCTTCGTCATTTCTTATTCATGCAAACATTCATACGTAATTTTGATATAGCCCTCCGTATTACAAGGATGCATTGTCATGAAGTAAGAGAGGCATTTATAAAGCGCTTCCACGAAGTGTAAACAATGTGGATTACGGGTTTGATTATCCATATACTAGGGAGCGCCTAGGCGCTCACACTACCATATGGATTGCATTTCCCATATCTCCATGGATTTAATTAACAGTTCTCCAGTTCCCCAAACTTCAAGCCCCAGGGCATCCTTGCGGCTCGGATACACCCGGGTTGTTAGACTTTTCAATCCGTTGGCGTACGCTTCGACCATGGAGCGATCCAAATAAATATGAAGCTTTGGATTTTCTCCTAGCAGTTCTAACTTACCACCCTGAACTCCGCTACATTTTTCCCCCGGATGTTGCGTTGTTCTTGATCGATCCACTGAGAGCATAGCTTCATTTAAATCATAGTAGAGCAACGTTTCTTCCACTCCATCCGGCGAACGCCGAACTTTGATTCCAAGTTGTTTAGCAGTAATTGGCTCCAGTTCTAATTTAATCTCAAGCATATCGCCTTGAACCTCTTTGAGTAGATCATTAGCTTCAGCTAATGTTTTGTCTCGGAGTGATAGTCGTTTCTCGCCTCGCAGCGATTGCAACTCCAGAATCGGCTCGATTCCGAGCCGTCCATCCTCCCGCAAATACACGCTTAACGGTAAACCGCCGTTATGAGCCCAACCTGATTGATATTCAAGCTCGGATGTACGATCACCCTGAGCAATCGTAAAAATAATATTTCGGCCAGTGTTCGGATCAACCATACCGCTCGGACCTGTAAAATGGAAATCACCGACATCAATCAATTGAGGTTCCATTTGATCCGGTATGAATGATACATCATGCTTGTCAAACTGACCGATCCAGTAGAACACCTCGACATCGGCGCCAGCTCCCACAGGGCTAACCAGCAGAAGATGCTTGTTTTGACCCTGTTTATCCTTGCCAAGAGGAAGAAACACCGGAAGCTCCCAGATAGGTCCAAGATAAGGAAAATTATGAATATCAGCCTGATAAAACGGTCCTTTATACGTCCAATTGAACATGTCCTCTGACACAAATGCCAGTGCTGCTCCGCCTCCGACATCGTTCCCCGACCCGACTAAGGCATACCAGACGTCCTCATCCTTCCACACGAACGGGTCACGGAAATCTCCAAATGCCCCCATTCCCTTCTGCTGTACGATGAGCGGCTCTGGATGTTTGATCCAATTCACCAAATCAGGGTCTCCATCTTCAGAATAAGTGCTTCTTGCAAGTGCCACGCTCTGATTCGGCGAAGCACTATCATTAGCCGCAGTAAAGAACAGGACAGGAAGTCCGTCCGCATCGTAAGTTGCACTTCCTGACCAGATCCCGTCCGGTGCGAGCTGATCCTTCTCAGGTACCAGAGCAATAGGAAGATCACGCCAATGCACCATATCCTTGCTCACCCAATGTCCCCAATGAATATGATGAAAGAATGGCCCTTGTGGGTTATGTTGATAGAACAAATGATAGTGTCCGTCAAAATAAATCGGTGCATGCGGTTCATTCATCCAGTGTGCTGGCGGGCTGACATGATATTGCGGTCTGTGCCGGTCTGCTAACAGTGGTGTACGATCCAACTTGATATCATCATATTTCACTTGCGGTACGATGCCTCCGGGTACGGAATCCAATACCTCCTGATAAGAAGCTGCTACTTCCTCATTACTCAAGGCGCGGTTATAAATCTTCAGCTCATCCATGATTCCACCGAACATATGAAGGCTGAACACTTCTGAAAGCTTGCTGCTGTGATTGTTTTTGCCGATCAGCAGATCTGTGTCCACCGCCGCAGCCATGCGGGAACCACGGGCAACAGCAGCCGAGGCAATCTCATTGCCATTGAGAAACAACTTAATTTCTCCATCGTCCCCATTGAAGACAGCGTTTAGGTAAGACCACTCATTCTTTGGTAGTTCATAACCGTCCGGTGACCAGATTTCCTTCCAGTCCCCTCCCTCTAGTCCAATTTGGAAAGACCAGGAGCCATGGCGAAACATTCCAAGCAGGAATCCCTGTTTAATATCCATATTGTGTTGGTTCACGATGGCGGCGAGCTTGCTTTCATATCCCCATTCATAGATACGCGGGGCAACCCATACCCCGATACTGAGAGCTGGAAGATATTCCGATCTTCCCTGCTGCTCTTCTCCGTAAGCGGAATGAGCAATGGATGACGAGTAACCATCGAAGAGAAGCCCATGTCCCGACACTCCCTGTCTCCATGGCGGAGTACAAGATTCGGTGAACTCCGCTCGGCTAAAGACGTACTGTATATCATCATGGATTCCGGTTACACTCTCCAGAGCACTTGCTCCGGTTCCTTCATCAAAGGCCCAGTACATCATTAAACCTTGATTATCGATTATTCCGCTCATACATTAACCCTCCCTGGTATCTTCTCTGTGCTGCCTTCGGGCTTATGAATGGAATTAAGAGTATGGATATGAAGCGAGTTCAGCTCTGCACTCCCTGCCTCTGTACATATCAATACTTTTTCAATTGGATTAATTGGAAAAATTTGATCAGTGAGTGTGACAATTCCACCATTTGCAAACACTTCAACCACACTACGATCCACCCAGATACGCAACTTGATGTTTCCATTTTCCGGAACCAATCTAGCGCCGTGTTTACATGCAAATGACGGGTTAAAATCAGTGAGACCTGACTTTGAACGGTCAATAAACAACCACTCTTGCTCAGGATCATAACCAATAATCGTTTCACACTGTCCGGAAGATTTTAATTTGATATGAACTTCTTCTCCGGAGTGGACATCAAGGTCCACCTCAACCTCCAACAGATCTCCGTTAGTCTCGTGAATTAACGGGTTCTCACTCGTTACCGCTACATCGCTCCATGAGTGCGTTTCTTTCCGCAGCTTTTCTATCTCCTGAACAGGCATTTGCGATAGAATTACGTTCCCGTTCCGGTTGGTCAGTGATAGTGAGCGAGGGAGGGTCACGGCACCTCTCCAGGAAGCGGTTGGTACTTGATTGGCATATTTCCAGTTGTTCATCCACCCGATAATTACGCGCCGTCCGTCTTCTTCCGGAATATCCGACCAAGATACTGCGGCGTAATTATCTCTCCCCTCATCCAACCACAGCACGGTAGCAGGAGTATTGTCATTTATATATTCAAAGCCGTCGAAGCTTCCAATGAAATATTGGGTTTTAGAGCCTTCCGGATAGTCCGGATTGTCTCCGATACTCACTAACAAAACCCATTTTTTTGAATTGGACCCATCAATGGATAACTCAAATAAATCTGGACATTCCCACACACCGCAGTGTGCACCATCTGTCCTTCCGAATTCGCTGGCAAAATCCCAAACTTTCAAGTTTGTGGAACGATAAAAGCGGATATGGTCTCCACATGCAAGGACCATAATCCAGAGGCCAGCTTCCTCCATCCAGAAAACCTTGGGATCACGAAAATCGGTAATTTCGGCATCACTCAGAATCGGATTTCCGGAATAAAGTGTCCAGCTTCTACCTTTATCCTTACTGTATGCCAAGCTTTGGCGCTGCCGTGGTCTATCAGAATCCGGGTATATATCTGCATGGGTGAATATTGCAACCAAGCCTAGCCCGCCATCAAAAAATCCGCTGGTATCGTTCCAATCAACAACTGCGCTTCCAGAGAAGATAACCCCGTTATGATCCGGCACCAAGGCAACAGGAAGTGTTTCCCATTTCACCATATCCTTACTGACCGCATGACCCCAATGCATAGGGCCCCATACTGTGTTTCCGGGATGATGTTGATACATCAAATGGTACTCTCCTTCAAAATAGACCATACCATTTGGATCATTTAGCCACATAGCAGGCGGAGAATAATGGAATTGAGGCCTGTATGATTCATTGGACAAATCCGTGCCGACAGACTGAACTAACTCAGCTATCTGCCGATAGGTTGGAATTGCCGGAATGGCTCCTTTTTGTGTTGTAACCAAAGCACCCACTGCATTGGCGAAGCTTATAATCGGGATCCAGTCCTGATCTCTAATCCGCTCGATACTGCACCCTCTCTCGAGCAGCTGATAGAGGAACCCGCCTAGAAAAGCATCTCCTGCTCCAGTAGTGTCAACGGTATGAACTTTGAAACCTGGCACATCAGCGTATTTGGAACCAGAGCCAAACCGGACGAAGCACCCTTTTTCAGCCTTAGTCACCAGGATCACTTTCACCTTGAATTGTGACTGAATTTGACGGGTACCCTCTTCCAAATCAGTAAGACCCGTAATAAACTCAAGTTCTTCCTCAGAAATTTTAACAATATCCGCAAGAGCAAGCCCTTCTTTTATTCTGGACTTCGCTTCCTCCAAATTCCTCCAAAGTGCAGGTCTTAAATTTGGATCAAATGATATCAGAGCTCCATTCTCTTTTGCATATGTGCATGTAGTTAACGTTGCATTGGCAGATGGTTCATGGGTCATTGATACAGATCCGAAATGAAAGATTTTCGAACTCTTGATACGTTCGAGATCAATATCATCAATTCCTAGAAGCATATCCGCACCTGGGTTACGGATAAAGCTGAATCTGCGGTCGCCATCTTCTTTCAGATGAACAAAAGCTAGCGTTGTACTCGCATTCTTCTCCTTGACTAAACCCTTTGTATCTACACCATTCCCCTGCAAAACTTGAGTAAGATACTCTCCAAACTGGTCTTCACCCACTTTACCGATAAATGCCGTAGATTTCCCAAGCTTTGATAGAACAACAACCACATTCGCAGGAGCTCCGCCGGGATTGCATTCAAATAGCTGCTCCCCCTTCTCGGACAAGCCTGCAGGAGTAAAATCAATCAGTACTTCTCCTATTGCTGTTATATCAACCATATGTTTCTCCACTCCTAGTCCATCATTTATATATACGACTCTAATCCGAAAACATATGTAGCAAGCCTGAGTGAAGGTATCTCATTCAGGCTTGCTACGTGCCTTATCTGTAATATTTATTTTTGGGCTGCGAGATAACGGTCATACCCATCCTGATATATCTTCATCAAATCATCCAGTCCCATATCTTTAAGCGAAGCCAGGTAATCGCTCCATTCGGAGTCAGAGACCCCTTTTAACATGAATTTGGCGCGCATGGAGTTAGTATAGGTTTGTATTTCCGGTTTCAGCTTATCGATAGTTTTTAACTCTTCTTCTGTAAAGAAGATATTTGGGTATTTCTCCTTCTGCATTTGCGGTACAAAAAGATTTTTGATATCATCCAGTCTTTGCTGTGCCCGTGCTTCCGGAGGTGCAATGTTTTTGAAGTCTTCGCCAGTGAATACGCCGCCACCACCTAGTGATACGGTTTGACGGAACTCTCCTGGATTGCTGATATCCGACTTCTGTACCAGCTTACCATCGGCAGATTTCTCAAACCATTCGCCAATAGGGCCCCAACGAACTTCGGCAGTGGTTTCCGGTTTGTAAATCAAATCCAACCACGTAGCAATCAATGCAGGATTCTTTGCTTCTTTTGTAATTACCGAACCTCCTCTAGATATTGCGGAACCACTGTTCCACTTAACAACCATATCCTTAAAAGGAGGGACGATCGGATAATGTTTGTCACGTTCAGGACCAACTACATCCGTATGATCCCACCAGAGAAATGAGCCAAGAGTTTCCGGTTCCGTCTTCCCTTTCGCATAATATTGGGTATATTCTTGAGTAAAGGATTCTTGATCAACAAGTCCCTCTTCCACCCATTTCGCGATCTCCTTTACAGCATCTTTATATCCATCTTGAATAGCTGCGTAGGAAACCTTACCGTTGTCCACATTCAAATGCTCAGCATATGCGTTGTTAGCAGGCTGATAAGTTTTGTCTGGTACACCGAAGGCTCCAAACAGATAACCAATATCACCCGTCCAGAATGCATTGACGAAGGATAAAGGGATTTCATCTGCTTTACTGTTGCCATTTGGATCTTTAGTCTTAAAGGCAAGCAATACATCATGATATTCTTGAAGAGTGGTCGGCATCTTCAGCCCCAGCTTTTTCAGCCAATCCTCGTTAATATAGAGGAAATCTGGGTTAGCACCAATTTCTTCTTGACCTGTGCCTAACTCTTCTCCTGCAGGAAGAGAATAAATATTTCCGTCAGGAGCAGTAACTTCGGCTTTGATATCCGGTCTTTTGTCAAACAAAGCCTTTAAGTTAGGCATGTATTTGTCAATTAGATCATTTAGAGGTATAATTGTGCCGTCCGCACCGTATTTCATCAGTTCTGTATCTGTAAACCCGGCTCCGAAGAACATTTCAGGCAAGTCGCCACTTGCTATGAGCAGATTCTTCTTCTCGTTGTAATCTGTCTCGACAATGGTATCCCATTCGATATGAACATTTGACATTTCTTCCAGTTTTTTAGCCATGGTCATTTCGTTATAATCGCTTGGCGCCAACGGAGCTCTGCGAGCAACCACCTTTAAGGTGGTTTTTTCTTTTAGTGGAAACTGAATGGATGCACTGTCATCCACTTGATTTCCACTATTCTCTGTGTTCGTACCTGTCTTACCATTGTTGCTTTCATTGTTACTGTTACATGCCGTAGCAAACACGGAAACAGCCATCATTACTGCCAATAGACCCGCAGCTTTTTTGTTCATTCTTCTTAACCTCCCTGTTAAATCTGCTCATTTCATACTTTCTTGATCTGGGATTATCCAGTCCCATTCTAATCCAGATCCACACCACCTCCTTAACGAATATCTGAAAAGCTAGGTCTCACCCTTTCACCGAACCCACCATTACTCCTTTGACAAAGTATCTTTGCAAGAACGGGTATAAGGCTAACAGCGGAACTGCGGAAACGATAATAACTCCGAACTTGATCAATTCCGTCACACGCTGTTTGGCCAGCATGTTATCAATATCCATAAGCATATTTCCGGACGGTTGGCTTTGGATTAGAATGTTGCGAAGAACCAGTTGCAACGGAAACTTATCACTATCACTCAAGTAGATTAGAGCATCGAAGAATCCGTTCCATTGACGTACGACAGCGAAGAGGACAAGAACTGCAATAATCGGTTTAGATAAAGGAAGGACAATGCTCCATAAATATCTAAGGTTCCTTGCTCCATCAATGGCGGCTGCCTCTCTTAACTCTTCAGGCAATTCCTCGAAAAAGGTTTTTGCAATGATAATCAGGAATGCATCCATTGCACCTGGGAGAATGACCGCCCACATTGAGTTCATCAAATGCAAATCTTTTATAACCAGATAAGTAGGAATAATACCGCCGTTAAAGAACATCGTGATGATAAAAAAGGTCATAATTACATTTCTGCCATAAAAATCTTTTCTCGAAAGCGGATAAGCCGCCATGATGACGAGAGTAGTGCTGACAAATCCATTCAGCACCGCGTAGAGAATGGAATTCTTATAGCCGTTCCATATTGAACTGTCGCTGAAAATCCTTTTATATCCGTCAAAGGTTATATTCTGCGGCAATAACCATACATCACCTGAATAAATCTTGTTTGGGTCACTGATAGAAGCAATCACAATAAAATATAAGGGATACAGAATCATTAAGGTGAAGCAGCCTAGAAACAAATAATTGATTATATCAAATGTCAGATCCGATTTCGTTTTTCTCTTTAACATGGTCTCTCTCCTCCTTCTAACAGGCGTTCTTCGCCCTAAAACAAGCCCTTGCCGCTAATTTTCTTGGTTGTTTTATTCACAATGACCAGTAGTATCAGGTTTATCACGGAGTTAAACAATCCAATTGCAGCCGAAAAGCTGTATTCCGCTCGCTGAATCCCCACCTTGTATACGTAAGTCGGAATAATTTCGGAAGTAGCGACATTCAAATCAGTCTGCATAAGAAATGCTTTTTCAAATCCAACGTTCATTAGATTGCCGACAGCCATGATGAACAAAACAATAATGGTAGGAGCTATACCTGGTAAATCAATATGACGAATTCGATGCAACTTAGAAGCACCATCCATAACGGCAGCTTCATGCAAGTGGGGGTCGATTCCTGCTAGTGAAGCCAAATATATAACCGACGCAAATCCAGTTTCCTGCCAAACGGATGAGAATATGTAAAGAGGTCTGAACCATTTCTCTTCTCCCATGAACATAATCGGATCACCGCCGAAGGCGGTTACAATATGATTTATCAAGCCGCTGGTAGGGGACAGGAAGATAAACAGCATCCCGACCAACACGACGGTTGAAATAAAATACGGGGCATAAATGGCAGTTTGAATAAACTTTTTCATCTTCTGCTGTCTTAATTGATTCAACATAATGGCTACAATAATAGGGAAGGGAAAAGCTATGGCTAAATTGAGCAAGCTTAGCAATACAGTATTTCCTACGATTTGCTTGAAATTGTAGGATTCAAAAAAGCGTTGAAAATGTTCCAGCCCTACCCATTCACTTCCCCAGACCCCTTTGGAAGCTATAAAGTCTTTAAAGGCGATTTGCACCCCATACATAGGCCAATATTTAAAAACTGTAAAATAGGCTACTGGGAGCAAAATCAATAGATACAATTCATAATTCTTTTTCATTTTACCAAGCATGTACTTTCCTCCATTTCCAAAGTAAACGATTACTTAATAGACAAGAGCCTTTTCTATAATTTTGTAAGCTCCCCCGCTCCAAATGGTAAAGTTGACATGTGCTCCTATTATATAAAAAAATAAGAGTTTATTTTTTTATATAAATACACTTGCCAAACCCCCGATATGACAACAGGTAATCGTTTGCGTAAACGTTTATATATTTGATTTTATTTGTTTTTGAGAGCGTTGTCAATAAATTTTCCTTCCCCTTGAATTTCTTTTTCCAATTGCTCAAAATTCGGTTCATACAGTGGAAGACGGACAGAGAATGCACCCTGTCCGTTTTATTCAGAATACCTCTAGTAGTTTATCGTCGCATAAAAATTAACCCATGAGCTGCTGGTCGTTGTTATTTTTAGGCGGTGAAGTGTCCCATTATCTGTGGAATAGAAAGTGTAACTCCCATTAGAAGAGATATAAACATTACCCCGGTCCTCGAACAGGCCGGTAGATGGATTATATTTTTGAATTGTTGCTTGAAGATTACTGCCACTCGAGAGTCCTGACAAAGAGTTCACATTGATTATGGCTTGGAAATCTGACCGGCTAGGTGTGAAAGTCTGACTATACCGTGTTTCCCCAGGAAAGACATTGCTGATATTTAGATTTTCGCTTGCCGCACTGACCATATTAGGAATTAAGAAAAGACAAAATATTAAACAAAATATTATAATTCTACTAGTTTTATTTACTATTTGCATCATTATAACCTCCAATTTATTCATTTTTAATTCTATTTAATTTACAAGAACCGGGACGTTCACATCGTCCACATTAATATGGCCAAAACCGCCAGTAGCACTGTCGACAATCTTGATATAACAAGTAGTCCCTACATAAGAAGCGGCATTCCAAGTAATACGGCTATAGGCTTCATTGCTGTTTCCTGTCGCTTTTATCAACTCAGCCCCGTCCGAAGCCCTGACCAAAGCAACGTATAAATTATTGATATCGTTCCCTCCGCCGATCAGAAAGTCAATGGAGCCGTTGCCGCCAAGGGTGAATTCCGCAGACTTCAGTACACCTACCTGGGAATCACCTCCATCCTTGAACCCCCAGAGATGATACACACCACTTTGATTAAAAGGTCCTCCCCATCCCCAGTCCGTATCCGCTACAACATCCCCATTACTGAACGCATTACCACTTACAATAGTCCACCCGCTTATGTTTCCGCTCTCAAAGTCATGGTTAGTCAAACTGCCAGTCGCCTGTGCAGCTTGGGTGGTTGCTGTGACACTGTTGCTTGCTGCCGAGATATTTCCCGCCGCATCCTTTGCTTTGACAGTATAGATATAGGACGTATTTGCTGTCAGTCCGCTATCTGTATAGGTTGCTGTTGTACTTGTACCTACCTGTGCTCCATTCCGGTAAACCATGTAGCCGGTTACTCCTATATTATCTGAAGAAATCGTCCAACCCAGAGATACAGAATCTTTGGTTGTGCCGGTTGCTACAAGGTTCTTGGGTACTGTCGGCGCTTCTGAATCAGTAGCTCCACTGTTGACCGGAACGTTCACATCGTCCACATTGATATGGCCGAAACCGCCAGTAGCGCTGTCGACAATCTTGATATAGCAATCATTTCCAATGTAAGCAGCGGCATTCCACGTAATACGACTGTAAGCCTCATTGCTGTTGCCTGTCGCTTTTATCAATTCAGTGCCGTCCGATGCTCGAACCAAAGCGACATACAAATTATTGATATCATTCCCTCCGCCGATCAGAAAATCGATAGAACCGCTGCCACCGAGGGTAAATGTAGCAGACTTCAGTACACCTACCTGAGAATCTCCCCCATCCTTGTATCCCCAGAGATGATACTTGCCACTTTGATTAAAAGGTCCTCCCCATCCCCAGTTCGTATCTTCCGCAACATCTGCATCACTGAACGCATTACCACTTACAATGATCCAGCCGTTTAGGTTCCCGCTCTCAAAGTCATGGTTTGTCAAACTGCCAGTTTCCATTGCAGCCTGGGTGGTTGCTGTCACGCTGTTGCTTGCTGCGGAGAGATTTTCCGCCTCATCCTTTGCTTTGACCGTATAGAGATAGGCCGTAGCTGCTACCAGTCCGCTATCTGTAAAAGCGGCTGTTGTACTCGTGCCTGCCTGAACTCCATTCCGATAAATTACGTAGCCGGTTACTCCTACATTATCTGTTGATGCCGTCCAGCTAAGGGATATGGATTTCGATGTGGTCCCAGTCGCTGTAAGGTTCTTAGGTGCTGTCGGCGCTTCTGCATCAATAGCTCCACCTTGAACCGGGACATTAAAATCATCAATATTAATATGACCCCACTCATCCGTTCGTTCATCGACTATTTTGATATACATAGATGTACCTATATATTGAGTAGCATCCCAGTATCTCTTGGTGTACCCTTCCGTAACTCCCTTGGTGCTCGGCCAGTTCCAATAGCTTCCCGGTCCGCTTGACCTGAAGAGCTCTTTCCCGTCTGAAGCACGTACAAAAGACACATATAATTTATCAATATCAGACCCTCCGCCTATCAGGAAACTAACCTGACCGTTGCCTCCGAGTGTAAACTCCTTGGACTTTAATACCCCTGTAGCAGCATTCCCACCGCTTAATTCCCCTGATAAGTGGTAATTACCCGCGTGATTATACGGTTCGTTGTTTCCGAATGTCGCTGCATTTGTAACGCCCGCATTAGAAAAAGCTGTACCGCTTTCTATGATCCAACCATCTAAGTTTCCGTTTTCAAATCCGCTGTTTGAAATTTTCCCAGCTGGCGCCGCAATAACAGTAACTATGCGTGAAGCTGTTTTTGCACCGTCTCTTGTTTGGGCCATAATTGTTGCGGTCCCTACGGATTTACCGGTAACCACTCCGTTAACTACCGACGCGACTGAGGTGTTGCTGGAAGTCCATATTACATCTTTGTTCGTAGCGTTTGCCGGTGCAACTGTAGCATTAAGCGTTTTTTTGCCGCCTACGGCTACCTCCAGATTTGAAGAACTCAAGCTCACGCCACTGACTGCCACTGGGTTGTATGCAGAATTCATTGCCCAAACCTTAAGTGACTTAACAACGATTGAGCTGGTGTTTGCATCTCCCCACAATTGAAGACCTTTTGCATCCGTTCTGGTAGAATAAGTACGTGTGGTAATGGATTTAAGACCATTCAAGTAAGATTCCACCATAGATTTATCCAGGTATACGTGTAGTTTGACATTTTCACTACCGATATCTATAGTACCTTTTTGAATGCCTTTGTTTTGACCTGCAATGGTTTTCGTACGGTCAACACCATACTCTCTATTACTGTTTTTGTAATAGATCAATGTCTCTTCTTCGCTGTTAGGAGATTTTCGGACTTTGATTCCCACACTGTCAGCAGAACCACGGCTCAATTCCATTTCGATCTCAACCGTATCGCTTTGAATGGAAGAAAGTGCAGCATTGGCAGACGCAAAACTCGTATTTGTGGTTATATTTACAAGTTGCTGGCCTCTTAAGGACTGCAACTCGGAAATTGGATTGATCCCCAATTTACCGTCCGGGCGCAGCGAAAGTTCTACAGGAAGCCCTGCGTTATGCGCCCATCCTGCGTCGGACTCTTCTTGGGAGTTTCTTTCTCCTTGAGCAATGGTGAACATAATATTACGTCCTGTTTGCGGATCTTTAAACCCGCTTGGACCTGTAAAATGAAAGTCGCCAAAATCCATTAATTGAGGCTTGGGATCATCAGGTGTGAATTTTGCGGTAGAAGCGTTCCAAGTACCAATCCAATAGTATACCTCCACATTCGCTCCGCTTCCCACCGGACTGATTGCCAATAAATGCTTGCCGTTTTCCAGCGACATCATAACCGGCAATTCCCATACTCCACCTAATTCCGGATAAGTTGACGGATTGGTTTGATAGATTGGGCCGCGATAGGTCCAATTCATCAGATTAGGGTCCGTTGTGGAGTAGACAGCGGCAGATCCACCCTGCCCATCATAACCCGTTCCTACCAGCATAAACCAGGTTGAACCTTCTTTGAACACATACGGGTCTCTGAATTCACCGAATTTCCCGTATTGCTGGGCAACTGCCAGTTTGGGCTCTTTTACCCATTTCTTCAAATCGTTATCCCCATCCGTTTGAACCGTACTGCGGGCAACCCCTACGTTTTGGTTGCTGTTAAGGTACGCTCTTGAATCATTGCCGGCAGTGAAGAAAAGGGTAGGATTCCCTGCATCGTCAATGACTGCGCTTCCAGTCCAATCCCCATCGGGATCTACCTGGAACAATTCCGGCGACAAGGCAGGCTGCAGGTCTCTCCAATGCACCATGTCATCGCTGACCCAGTGGCCCCACTGCATATTGTGCCAATAAGGTCCGTGCTGGTTATTCTGATAGAACAAATGGTATTGCCCATTAAAGTACAACGGTGCATGGGGTTCATTCATCCAGTGCCCCGGAGCAATAGCATGATAAATAGGGCGATAGCGGTCACCGTCATAGACGCTCCGGTCAAAACTGAGATTTGGTGTCGGCAAGTTTCCTCCAAGCGCTGACATATAGCTCTGATAGGAGTTGACTGCTTCAGCATTTGTATAGGCTCCGTTGTATATTTTCACATCATCGATAAGTCCGTTAAACATGTTCAAAGGAAATACGCCAAGTTGGGTGCTCTGATTGTTTTTTCCGATTAAAAGCTGATTCCCTGAAGGTGTGATTGTGGAATTCGAAGGGATACTGCTCTTAGCCACTTGACGTCCGTTAAGGAACAGTTTCATAGTGCCAGCCGCTCCGTCTACTGTAGCAATAATATGGGACCATTCATTTCTGGGTATTGGCTCATAGGACCAAACCTCATACCATTGCCCACCCAAGCCGATTTGAAACGACCAGGTTCCATGTCGGAACATTCCAAGTACAAATCCTTGTTTTCCGGATTTATCCTGTTGGTTGATGATCGCTGAGAGCGTGCCGTTGTCACCCCATTCATAGGCTCTGGGAGCAACCCAGGCTTCAATCGTCATACTCTGAGAAGGAGTTGTGATTGGAGGGTGTGTCACCCAATTCGAGTATCCGTCAAACAGCAAGGCCTTGTCGGAAATCCCGTCAGTACGCCATATCGGATCACTGGAAGGCTTGTAAACTGCATTATTGAAAACATAGTTGATAGAATCATTCGAATTGCTGATGTTTTCTTTTGTCGTTTTTCCGCTTCCCTCATCAAAGTTCCATTCTGCAATTGTAGTTGTCGCAGCTTCGGCTTTAGGTGTATAGATCCCATAAGGTATCATTAATAAAGCAGCAAGTACACTAACCATTACCCGTATTAATCTTGCATTTTTTCCCACAAAACACCCTCCCACTTTTCAAATAAATGTTCTCCTTCATACTTGGCAATGAACCTTAAGTCGTCTTCCTTCAAGCACTACAATTTTGAATTCAGAAGTACTATGCGGTATGCATCACCCCCTCTCAGATTGAATTAAAGCTTTCAAAACGGGTAATGATTACGCTTACAATTACTCCATAAAAAAAATCCTTACACTGAGGAGGAATCGAGCTTATAAAATCTCCTGGTAGTGAAAGAATTAATCGTTTGCGCAATCGTTTACGTAATTAATAAAAAAAAGTCAGAGCGATTGTCTGACTATGAAATTGGCTTGTAAGCGATGTTCCTCTTTTCCAGATGTCCCGTCTTCAATTCTCTTCAATATCACTTCAGCAGTTTTTACACCAAGCTGGAATGACGGCTGTTGAATAACGGTTAACGGCGGATGAGTGACCCGTGTCCACTGAACGTCATCGAATCCAACTACGGCTAACTGATCCGGTATACGAATCGAATGGTCTTGCAGATACGTCATTGCGCCCATTGCCATCACATTATCCGTCACAAAAATAGCTGTTGGGTTCATCTCAAGCAAGTCCCCCATATTTTTGTATCCATTCTCAAAGCTCACATCTCCAAAACAAATCAACGAATCATCCAATTCAAGACCTGCGTTCGTTAATGTTTCAGAATAACCCTCATACCGTTCAATCGTTGTCGTCACTGAAAGGGGGCCGGATAAAAAAGCAATTCTTTGGTGGCCCTTGTCTAGAATCATTTGTATTGCTTCCTTAGTCGCAGTTTTGTTGTCAATGAGAACGGAATCCCGTTCACAATGATTAGGGACCCTATCAATATAAACCACAGGATAATCTCCGAACAGTTGTTCGTAATCGCAATCCCTGCTGGCCGGAGCCACAATCAGTCCGTCAATCATTTGTGAATCAAACATACTGATTTCTTTGTTTTCCGCTTCAACATTGTCACTGGAATCACTCAAGATAAGATGATAGCCGCTTTGTTTCAATACGCTTTGAACTCCGGCTGCTACCGACATAAAGTAAAAGTTGGAAGTTTCAGAAGCAAGGAGCGGCGCAAGAAACGCAATAATATACGACCTGCGGCTGCGTAGTGAACGAGCTACCGAGTTGATTCGGAAGTTCAACTCATTCATTGCAAAATGCACCTTCTGTTTCGTCTCATCGGACACAAACCGGGTCCCGTTAATGACATGTGAAACAGTAGCTGTAGATACTTTAGCCCTTAAAGCCACATCTTTAATACTGAGATTCTTTTTTTCAGTCATCTGCATTACACCTGTCTCGTTTCGCATTAAGCATATCCGATACTTCAGTTGTTATTCCCACTGTGTTCATTGAAGTAAACGATTACTTACTATATAATATATTTTCACTAGAAGCTTTTGTCAAATATTATTGTCATTCGATTGTTCTTGCGCTCTCAACTGTCGTTTCTAAGACAGACTTTTAGCTAGACCGCCTTCAGTTTGTCTACTAGTGCGCCAAAAATGGCCTTTCGATTTCAATATGATGACCACCGTTTTTCACACGCAAAGCAACATGTTCAATATTTAGCCGAACAACCCCTAGTCCCACATAAAACATAATAATTTCAAAGCCTTGTCCCTTTGTTCAGGATGAATATTATTGATTTTGCGGGCGAGTGCATCCGTATCAATATTTACACTTACACCAAGCCGGTCTAACTCTTTATTTGGATAATGATCCCTATAGTGAATAAAGAAAACAGTATGATACTCACCACCAAATAAAAACAGAGGCAGCCATAGACGAATGAAAGTCCTAGACTACCTCTGTTTTATTGAACCCTTGATAGAGCTTAAGTACATTAATTCGCTACCTTAACCTCCAAACCGTGACATTTAAAAATATGATTGGGATTTTTTATGACTTCTTCTTTCTGGAGGTCGTACATAGCTATTTTATAATTTATTTCCTCTAAGTGTCTGAGGCTTTCATCAATCTTCTTCTGCACTTCCAATTTATGCTGAATTAACATTTCTTCTCTTTGTAAAAAGGTAGAATTGCCTAATTCATAGAGTTCCTTGTATTCTTTTATTTTCATAAGAGGCATTCCTGTCTCTTTGAGGCAACGAATAAAAGAAATCCAATCTATTTGTTGTTCGCTATACACTCTACGTCCTTTTCCGTCACGAGAAATATCTGGTAATATCCCTTGCTCTTCATAAAATCGAAGTGTCTTTGCAGATACATTATAATTCTCCACCACATATGTCATTGTATACGTCATCTACTTATCCACCTTTAGTTATAGTTACTGTAACTAAATATATACCACAAAGGAGAATAATAACACAAAATTTCTATATAATCACACAAATATGCAATCAAATAAAAAAATCCTTTACTTACCGTAACGGGAACCAAATATACTGAAGTAGAAAAAAACTATGATAGCGAGGTTAATGAAATGAATCAGAAATATAGCCGGTTATTTGAATCCTTCACCTTCAGAAGCGGAATAACAATGAAGAATAGAGTTGTTATGGCACCCATGACAACCTGGTCAAGTAATGACGACCTTACCCTTTCGGATGACGAAGAAAAGTATTACAAACAAAGAGTGAATGGAGTAGGACTCGTCATTACAGGGTGTACTCATGTTACACCTAATGGGCAGGGCTTTACGAACGAATTCGCTGGGTACAATGATGAATTTACTCCAAGTTTACGAAGATTAGCTGAGGCAGCAAAAAGTGGAGGCTCTCCTGCGATACTACAGATTTTCCATGCTGGAAATAAAGTCCTGCCTGGATTGGATGCAGTTAGTGCGAGTGCATTGCAACCCGAAGTTACTAATTTAGGTTCAACTCCAGAAACAAGAGAATTATCACATGAGGAGATCTTGTCGATTGTACGTGCTTTTGGAGACACAACAAGACGTGCGATTGAAGCCGGATTTGATGGCGTCGAAATCCATGGAGCTCATGGATTTTTAATTCAGAATTTTTGGTCGCCAGCAACAAATCAACGAATGGACCAATGGGGAGGATCACTTGAAAATCGCTTGCGTTTTCCGTTGGCGATTATTGAAGAAGTCAAAAGTGTCATTGAAAAGCATGCTACAAAACCATTCATGATTGGATACCGACTCTCCCCTGAAGAATCACACAAAGTGGACGGATTACGTATGAAAGACACGTATAAATTAATTGATTTCCTTGTTGAACAGGATTTAGATTATATTCATGCTTCATTAGATAATGTGTCTTCAAAGCCAGTAGATAGTCAAGATGAGAAAACACGGCTTGAATTAATTCTTGAAAGAGCAAACGGTAAGGTGCCTGTGATGGCTGCTGGTTCCATAATAACACCGGATGATGCTCTTAAAGCTGTGGAATTAGGATTGCCGCTAGTCGCCATTGGGCATGCGTTAATTATAGATCCTAATTGGGTGGAGAAGGTCGCAAATGGACGTGAAGCCGAGGTGGATTCTGATTTGAACGTTTCGAAACTCGACCAGCTTAATATTCCAGAAAAACTTTCAAATGTAATTCAAGCCATGCCAGGTTGGTTTAATATTAGTAAATAAAAAGTAGTCCTAAAGGCTACTCAGGTTGACGAGAAACCCAAGTCTTTTATGAGACTTCGGGTTTCTTTTGCTAATTCCAAGAACTTTCATCTATCGATGGTTCTCTTCATTTTCAAAGTCTAATACTTAATTATCCGAGTTTAACACTTTTCAGTACATGCAATTCCCGCTCATCCTTTCCCTCAGAAAAAAGTGAGAACTCTCGAACTAATCCCACGAGTTGGATAAAAACTAATCATTTGGACCTCCGTCAAGAATAACTGTCTTTAACAATGATTTATTTGTATCTGAAATAGCCCTTGATACTTCTCATGTCTTTCCAACTCCTGATACAGCTTCATCAGCGCCCGCTTCTCAATCCGCGATACATAACTACAGCTGATGCCGAGTTCCTCAGCGATTTCCCACTACGTTCGCTCTTCCCTGCCTGTATCCAAACCAAAACGTCCAACCACAACTTCCTTCTCACGGTCATCCAGAATGTCCAGGTTGCGGTAGATCTTGCTCTTTTCGATCTTGAGATCAACTTCCTTGATCACATCGTCGGCCTCGGAGCAGAGAATATCTATCAATGTAATTTCAGGAGACATCCTTGCGTGTTTTTTTTAGCGAGCGAAGGTGCATGAGGATTTGATTTCGATACAACGGGCATCAAAAGTGGCCAGTTTAGTGCCTTTGTTCACCCATTCAGGCAATTCATCTGAATAATATTTCATTCCACTATTATCAATAACGACTAATTGATTTATTAGATCCAAGTGAGATAAGGGATTGTACATGCTCGTTATATCTCGTCTAATATCCTCGATCTCACCCGTGCTATGTTCTTTAACAATTTGCCCTTCATCTGTTTTATAAAACGCGATTTTCATGTCCAATGACTTTGCTTCCAAGTTGACTAAGTATAAATTCACTCCCCGAACTCACTTGGACAGTACATATATTAAGATTTCTGGTAGCTGCGGCGGAAGGCCCCAGGTGTGAGCCGTTCCAGCTTTTTGAAGATTGCTCCATAATAGCTGGCAGATTCGAAGCCAACTTGATGAGCAATATCCTGCATCCCGCGCTGCACATTGTCGAGCAGCAGTTCCTTGCTCTTGTTGACCCTTACCTGATTGACATAGCTGATGGGACGAATGCCTGTCGTCTTCTTGAACAAATGGCAGAAGTATTCCGGTGTGACGCACATCAATCCGGCGAGCGTCTGCAAAGTAATCTCTTCGGCATAATGCTGGTCAATATAGTCTAGAACCGGCTTTAACCGCTCATACTGCTGCCCGACAGTATCACTGCCCTCGACAGAGATGCGCTGAATAATCTCCGTCAATAAGGTATAGAGGATAGCGGAGCATGCGTAATTGCTTAACGTTTGCTCTTGCGGTGTAAGGGCAGCCTTCAGCAGTTCCTTCATTCCGGATAGAAGGTATTCGGGCGATGCAAGCGTGAATACGCATGTGTCTACAATGCCGACTGTCTCAAACAAGCCTGCTGACCCGCTGCCATCGAAAATGATCCAGTCGACTTTCCAGCTCCCCGATAAAGCATAATATTCGTGCTGCTGGCCGGGGAACAGCAGCATACCCATGCCTTGCTTGACGATATGCTCCGTTCCACTTAGCTTAAGTTTGCCCTCGCCACTGCGGCATTGAATCCACTGATAATCCTGAATGCCAGGGTCTCGGTATATATGCTCCTGTTCATGATGCAGACCAATCCCTAGCAAATAAAATGGGAGCAGCTTGTCTCGGGCGGATAGTACCGGAAAAGCGCGATTTGGATGTGACATGCGACCAACTCCTGTTATCTTAATATTATTATATCGTATTAAATATTTAAGATATTCACTCCAATTAATATAGCATATAATCGCAATATATTGATGAACAAAGGAGACTAAGGATGACGATTAAGATCGGAATTGATTATTATCCAGAACAATGGACTCCCGAGCAATGGGAGAAGGATGCAGCGCTTATGCAAGAGACAGGTGTTGCTGTTGTGCGAATGGCGGAGTTCGCCTGGAGCAGAATGGAACCGACCGAGGGTGATTATCGGTTTGAATGGTTGGATTCGGCTATAGAAGCATTCGCCACACGCGATATGGAGATCGTGTTATGCACACCTACCAATACCCCGCCGAACTGGATGACAACCCGTTATCCGGATGTACTGCCAATGGATGAGCAACGTCAAATCATCCGGCCGGGTGTGCGTGGACATCGTTGCAACAACAGCTATTCCTTAAGAATGCTGGGATCCAAATTTGTGGAAGCGATGTCACAGCGCTATGCGAAGCATCCCGCCGTCATTGGTTGGCAAATCGATAACGAGATGCACTACCAGGAATGCCATTGCGATACGTGCAATCGTGCATTTGTCACTTGGCTGAAGAAGCGTTATTCCAGTCTGGAAGAGTTGAACCGGGAGTGGGGCACGGTTGTCTGGAGCGGGGAGTACAGCAACTGGGCCGAGGTAACGACACCGCTCGGTTCCAGTAAGCCGATGAATCCTTCCTATCTTCTAGAGTACAAGCGGTTCTGCTCGGACAGCGTAGGCTATCTGCTGGGATGGCAGCTCGATATTCTGCGCAGCAACTGTCCGGGCCAATTCGTGACGCATAACATGTGGCAATACCCGAATAGCCTAGACTATTATGATCTCTACAAAGAGCTGGACTTTGTCTCTGTCGATTATTATCCGAATGAGCTGTATCGTGATTATGGCGATCGGTTTCCGAGGAACGGAGCGTTGACGCTGGACTTGGTTCGAGGCATCAAGCGCCGCAATTTCTGGGTAATGGAGCAGCTGAGCGGAGCGCAGGGCGCCTGGATGCCTATCCAGCGCACCCCTTATCCCGGACTGATCCGGGCCCGTTCCTGGCAGACAATCGCCCGCGGTGCCGACATGGTTGTCCATTTCCGCTGGCGGAGTGCTGCCGTCGGAGCCGAACAGTTCTGGCATGGGCTTATCGACCACAGCAATGTTCCTGGACGCAGGTTCAGGGAGTTCGCGGAGTTTACTCGCGAGGTGAACCAGCTAGGAGAACTGCTGGCCGGATCGACAGTCGTTACCCAAGTTGCGATTTTGCATTCACATGATCAACATACGGCGCTTTCCCTTCAGCCGCAAGCAGAGGGGGGAATGCACTATATAGACAACTTGTCCTCTATGCACAATGCATTTCTGAAAATGGGTGTCGGTACGGACGTTATCAACTGGACCGAGGAGCTCGATGGCTACAAGCTGATCATTGTCCCTTCCCTCTTTCTGTTAAATGAAGAAGCAGCACAGCGGCTGGAGCGATTCGCAGCCAGGGGCGGCACGGTCGTCCTCACCAATCGGACAGGCGTGAAGAACATGAGGAATGTATGTGAGATGCTGCCTCTGCCGGGGCTACTGGCAGAAGCGGCGGGGGTTGTCGTTAGTGAGTATGATGCAATCGGCAACAGCGAGCATCGGATTCGAAACGCAGAGGGCCAGACATTCGCTGCGAAGCAATGGAGCGATCTGCTGGAACTGCGGGGAGCAGAACCAATTGCCTGGTATGACAACGACTTTTACGAGGGTGTGCCGGCAGTTACCGTCAATAAGCTTGGTGACGGTGAAGTGTATTATATCGGCACTTGGCCGGAGCCATCGTATTTCTATCAGCTGTTCGAAGGAATAGTGAAGGAAAAGGACTTGGCACCCAAGCTCCAGCTGCCGGAAGGTGTCGAGCTGTCGATTCGAACGAAGGGTGAGGAAAGCTTCCTGTTCCTGATCAATTTGACGAATGAGCAACAAGAGGTTACGCTTGACGCTCCCTATCGCAGCTTGTTGACGAGCAAGAGATCGGAGCAGAAGATGATATTGCCAGCTCTGGGAGTAGATATTCTTACTTTATAGAATCGGCGGCTTGTATCTTTGCGAAGGGCTGTCTCACAAGGTTGAATACCTTGAGGGACAGCCCTTTACCGCACTATTTTGAAAACAATTTCACTATTGAGATCATTTGCCACCAACCATTAAGCAAGACATGATAAGAATCGCCATGCTTTTCATAAGTATGTAGCAGTTGATTATGAAGATCATAAACATCTTTATATGTCATATTAATGCTCCTTTGATAATAACTTTATGAACAAAAGCGACTCATCCGCAGATGAGTCGCTTCCTACACCCTATTTTTCGGTACTATTTTGCAGCTTAAACTTTCATCGCTTCACCTTATAAAACTCATGGTACAGCTTCATCAGCGCCCTTTTTTCTATCCTTGAAACATAACTCCTGCTAATCCCCAGTTCCTTCGCAATTTCCCGCTGCGTTCGCTCTTCTCCGCCGGTATCCAGCCCAAATCGTCCAACCACAACTTCCTTCTCCCGATCATCCAAAATATCCAGGTTGCGGTAAATCTTACTCTTCTCAATTTTGAGGTCGACTTCTTTGATGACATCGTCGGCTTCAGAGCCAAGAATATCTATAAGGGTAATTTCATTACCTTCCTTGTCTGTCCCTATTGGATCGTGAAGTGATACATCCTTGCGGGTCTTTTTCAGCGAACGAAGATGCATTAAAATCTCATTCTCTATACAGCGGGCGGCAAAAGTAGCTAACTTCGTGCCTTTATTCGGACGATAACTCTCAATCGCTTTGATCAGCCCGATGGTGCCGATGGGGATTAGATCCTCCATGTCTTCACCTGTATTATCGAATTTTTTGAGGTTGTGGACACGATACGATGTAACTCCAGATGCTTATAAAAATCAGCCTTGAGGTTCGCCATCTTTCCTCATCGAAGACTCTTGAAATCGTCAGATTAATTCCTTTACAGGTTCTTGCCTCTCAACCAATAATCTCAATTTCTTATTTTGAGTAAACTCATACCGTTGGAGTGCCTTCATATATAAAGCGTGCTTATCACCAAAAATATCATAAATACTTCTTCTGTGAATTCCCATAACGCCTACTAAATCCTGCACCAATGGAATCACCTCAAGCAATTCATTATACAACGATCAGGAAATAAATTGCATGATTCCCTTGGGGAAAGTATCCTCTACCTCTGAACTTTTCTCATATAGATTGTACCAAGCTTCCGCGACTTGATCAGGATCAAAACCTGTACCCTTCTTGATCAAAGGACTAATGGATAAATGACCAACAAATACCCCGAGAGGAAGCAAACGCTCGTGTAAATTAAGGGTATAGTTTCGCAACCCTGACATAGCGATACCTGAATTTCCAAACATCGGGCTTGGACTCATTGCGGAAAGATCGCTTGTGAAAAGAAGCGCCCCTTCACCCCGTTCGGTCATTTCTGGAATGACTTGTCTGGCTGTATTAATAGCTCCAATGACAACATTGTTGAAAAATTGAAGTGCTCTCTCATCAGTCGTTTCCAGAACAGATGTTGTAGTAACATTTCCACTATGCGGGCTAAACTCCATGACATCGATTGTACCGAACGTATTCTTAATTTCTTGAAAAGCCCTGATAAGCTGCATTTTGTTAGTGATATCGGCAGCAAAACCCTGAGCTTCAATTCCCATCTTACCAAGCTGCTCTGTATATTGGTCCAATTTCTCCTGTGTTCTTGAAACCAGTGCGATACGAAAACCGTTTCTTCCAAAAGTCTTGGCTAGTGAGAAGCCCAGACCAGATCCTGCACCGATAATAACCATTGTTTTCAATCTTCCATAGAGACATTAATTTTCTTGATACAGTCCATATTTAACCCTTTTATGTTTCCAGTTCTTTGGTCCTATTACCTTAGGGCTCTACTTTTGTAAACGCATCAGTAGACCTTCATTGAATCGACATCTTGAATGTGTCCTTCCAACATGGTTTGAAGAGGCTTGCGTTCATGATTGCATTGGAAAATTTTCCTAGCAGAGCTAATCCTTCCTCGTTTGTGTTCACTGTCTCCTGTCCACGTAGTGATCTTATCACAGAAGAACAAAAATATAAAGTTGAGTCACTTGACTTTATATTGTTCCCCCCTTATATTTGTCCTTGTAAGTATCTTGCACTGGAGGTTTTAACATGAATAGACTTAATGGTAAACGAGCACTTATCACGGGCGGCACCAGCGGAATTGGCTTGGAAACAGCCAAGCAATTCCTTGCTGAAGGCGCTGAATTGATTGTCACCGGAGTAACCCCGACAAATGTAGAAAAAACGCAAAAGGAACTGGGAAGTCAAGTCCTTGTGCTTCAGGCAGATTCCCGAGACCTCAACGCCCAACGTCAACTGGCTGAACGTGTTGAACAACATTTCGGTAAGCTGGATATTGTCTTTTTAAATGCAGGTGTATCCGACTGGCGTCCATTCGAGCAAATTGATGAAAATAGCTTTGACCGCTTATTTGACATCAACGTAAAAGCTCCATTTTTCTTAATGCAGGCGCTGGTTCCCGTGATGGCGAACCCGTCCTCTGTCGTCCTAATGGGATCGAGCAGCTCTCATGCTGGATATGCACATTCTAATGCTTACGCGGCTACTAAAGGTGCCATTTCCACCCTGACCAAAGCCTGGAATTCTGACTTATTGTCGTCTCACGGAATTCGCTTCAACACGGTGAGTCCTGGACCGATTGATACGCCGCTTTACGACAAACTTGGCGTGTCTGCCGAAATTCACGAGAAAATTATTGACGGCATACGTGCCGGTATTCCAGCCGGACGCATGGGAACAGCAGAAGAGATTGCCAAAGCTGTTGTCTATCTGGCTTCGGATGAGTCACGCTTCACCATTGGCGTTGATTTGATTCTGGATGGCGCTCAAACCATTCTCTAATGTGTTAGCCCTATTGCTGCTTAAGCCCTCCGCAGGTGCTAAAGCAGCTTTTTCTTTTAGAATACGGTCAATTGTTGTATAGTACAAGAGAGGGTGCTACCCTCTGATAGGGCTCAAATCCAACTTTGGAGTGGAACTATGGGAACAAAATCAACTTACCATGAACGTATAAAGGAAGAAAAAAGGGCATGTGCTATTGCCGCTGCAGAAGAATTGTTTTTTGAAAAAGGGTATGCGCGCACCACGTTAGCTCAGATTGCAAAACTAGCTGGTCTCTCTACAGGAACACTGTTCAATCATTTCCCAACCAAGGAATTGATCTTCGAAACCATCGTCAAGCATTTTTGGGAACTTGATCCCGAATGGGACTTTCCACCGGTACTAGGCTCTCCCTTGCAAGGATTAATTAAGTTCGGACGAGATTACGCATGCGTGCTGACTCGTGATGGAATGGCTCCTTTGTTTCGGGTCGTCATTGCAGAGGCCAAGCAGTTCCCCGAGCTCAGTCTTTTTCATTATGAATTGGGTGAAGGCGCTGTTCATCAGAAATTGACGCATTATTTATTAGATGAAGTTCAATTGGGTAATATAAACCTGCCGGATGCGGCAAAAACGGCCAACGAATTTATGAGTATAATTGCCGGGCAGGTGCTATGGCCCAAAATGTTGCTGCTTGATTTCAGTATCTCCCGAGAGCGGGCTTTTCAAATAGCGGACGAGGCTGCACATATGATAATAAATAATTATGCTCGCTAAAACAGACGAATACGAGTGATCTCCTAACATGAGAGTCCCTCGTATTCGTCTGTTTTACGTTTTAGTCTTAAGCGCTCCCGGAATGAATTGATCTGCTGTTGATGTTCCTCTACCATCTCATCGTAAAGCAATTGCTCAATGACACGGTCAATCGGGCCATGTTCTTGTCCTTAGTATTCAACATTCATTCAAATAAATTTATCTAAGGGTACACTCTCGTTACGGCCCATGATCGAACCCGAGAGTTCGTTTAGTTGTTCCTCGGGATTATATATTTTCCCGACTTTCCAGCTTACGTCGGGACATAGCTGCTATATTCATTTGTCACAACTTCGATTTCCTCACGGCTGTCAGTTTCACAGCCGACTTACTCCTTGCTGCGTCCGCTCTTTTCTACAAGTATCTAGGATGAAGCTACTTCCTTCTCGCGTTCATCGAGAATATCAAGATTGCGGTAAATCTGCTCTTCTCAACCTTAAGATCCACTTCCATGGTCACATCATCTGCCTCTGAACGAGGATAATGATTAACGTGATCTCTTTCCCTTCCCTGTCAGTCCCAGTCGGATTATTAATTGACACGTCCTTACGTATCTTTTTTAGCGAACGAAGATGCATATGGGCAGCAAACTCGAGAACCGCTTCTACCTTTACCGCTACTCTACTACGAGTGAATAAGTCTCTAATTTTCATCTTTCCTTCGGCATAGTTCTCCAAGCTTCCATACTCCACATATCTACATTAATTTATCCTTATCGTATCCCACATAATCAATGCAATGAAAACTAGGCATCAGTTAAAGTACTTTTCCGAGCAATATTTTATTAATAGTTCTCTATTCTTTTCGTGTTTCATTATAAGTTGATTTAATACAAAAATCCGCTGCACTATATCTTCTGTCAAGAAAAATTGTCTTCTAAAATAATTGATCTCTCGCTGATATGGGCCTTGATGTTTCTCATGTTTTTCATATGTATGTAGCAGCTGAACATGGAGATCATATACATCTTTGTATGTCATTATTTCGCTCCTTAGTAGAAATATCATTACTTGCTCAAATTCCATTTCTCACAATCATATTTCTGGAAAATAAAAAGCAACTCATCCGCAGACAAGTCGCTGTTTATATGCTTTATTGCTAATGGATAATACTTGTTGTTATCACATTGTGCTCATCGCTTCACCTTATAAAACTCATGATACAGCTTCATCAACGCCCTTTTCTCAATCCGCGACACATAGCTCCGCGAGATCCCAAGCTCCTTCGCAATCTCCCGCTGCGTCCGCTCTTCCCCGCCTGTATCCAGCCCAAACCGTCCAACCACAACTTCCTTCTCCCGATCATCCAGAATATCCAGGTTGCGATAGATCTTGCTCTTCTCGATCTTGAGATCCACTTCTTTAATCACATCGTCGGCTTCGGAGCCTAAGATATCTATAAGGGTGATTTCATTACCTTCCTTGTCAGTTCCAATAGGATCATGCAGGGATACGTCCTTACGGGTCTTTTTAAGGGAACGTAGGTGCATGAGGATTTCATTTTCGATACAACGGGCTGCAAAAGTTGCTAACTTTGTTCCTTTGTTTGGGCGGTAGCTCTCAATCGCCTTGATCAGCCCAATGGTGCCGATAGAGATGAGATCCTCCATATCTTCACCTGTATTGTCGAATTTTTTGAGGTTGTGGACACGATACGATGTAAAAAAAAGCAAGCCAATTACGATCGATCCTGATTCGAATTGGTTTGCTTTTTTGTTATGTCCCTCGTCTGTAATTTTAGATCGATCATTCGTGCCCATTCAGGCAATTCATTTGAATAATATTTTATCCCGCTTTTATCCGCTCCAAGAATAATCTCACCATCTGCTTTACTATTATCAACAACTAACAATTGATCTATTAGGTCTAAGTGAGACAAGAGATTATTCATACTTGTTACATTGCGTCTAATAATATCCTCGGTTTCAATATGATGACCACCGTTCTTTACTCGCATAGCAACACGTTCAATATTAAGCCTAACATCCCCTAGCCCCACATAAAACATAATGATTTCGAAACCTTGTTCCTTTGCATCTCGCATCTGTCGAATAACGTTACCACCCGCTAGAGTTGTTTCCACAGTGAAGTCCCACTTATTACGGATACATTCTCTGGCTATTCTTATGGCTTCTTTTCCAGCAGATACTTTGCTTTTTTCAGGATGCCCAGTATTAATTTTGCGGGCAAGTGCATCCGGATCAATATTCACACTTACCCCAAGCCGGTCAACAATCAAGTTGCGGATTGTGCTCTTACCACTTCCGTTATTACCAGCAAACACGAACATGGTTGCAGCTGTCTCATTCATGGGTAAAGTCCTGTTCATTCATTTTCTCAATCACACCCGTGCTATATTCTTTAACAATTTGCCCTTCAGCTGTTTTATATACTATATATGTCCCATTTGCTTTAGCATCCAATTTCGCACGATCACCTGTTAATCGAATCAATTTAGCAAGGTCCTGTGTAAGATTCATCATTTATACAAACACCTCATTTTTTCTTATAGCTCGAGTATACCACAGCACATTATATATTAGCTTAAGTCTGGCTGCAATAAACCCTTAAGCCTGAACAGTTTATTCTCACTATAGCTTGCTATCAAATTCATCCATGACAACAAATCCCGGGGAAGACAAATAGCCTGTAGGACTGAGACATTGATATCTCTCTCAACAGGTTATTTCCCTAAATTCCCAGTTATCTTTTCACCTTATAAAACTCATGATACAACTTCATGAGTGCCCTTTTCTCTATCCTTGAAACATAACTCCGGCTAATCCCAAGTTCCTTCGCAATCTCCCGCTGCGTCCGCTCTTCCCCGCCTGTATCCAGCCCAAACCGTCCAACCACGACTTCCTTTTCCCGATCATCCAAAATATCCAGGTTGTGGTAAATCTTGCTCTTCTCGATCTTCAAATCGACTTCTTTAATAACATCATCGGCCTCAGAGCCGAGGATATCTATAAGGGTGATTTCATTTCCTTCTTTATCCGTTCCAATCGGATCATGCAGGGATACGTCCTTACGGGTCTTTTTCAGCGAACGAAGAGAATTCAACTATGGCTGGAAGCAAAAATTTCATCATTCCAGTCTTTACATTCAGTAGCCCGATTAATTGGGTACCCAATAAAGAAATAACCAATGTAATACTAATGCTTAAGTCGTGGAACGAAATACGGTAGCTGGCATAAAAGCCAATGTCATACTATATACCTATGAAAGTAAAATATTATAAAATACATATAAAGGAATTAATAACATTATATTTTCTAGACTGTTTTATTAAATTATACTGAAGGCAGATGAATAAAGAATACTATAAAAAATCTTTCTTATTGATGAGCGCTGCAACATTTCTAGCTGGAACAACAGGCCTCACTCAAGTGGGAGCGCAAAATTCCCCTTCTTCCACTTTTAATAGTCATATCTCGGGTAATCAATGGACCAACTCCCAAGTTCAACAAAAGTTAACAGACAATATTAATGAGATATTACAGATAGATATGATTATGCCGTTAACGCTAATTATGAAGGTATAGCTGGAACTGCTGTAAATATAATGTGGCTTGCTCAATCAAAGGGAGCTATTGTCCCCTTTCTTGTAGTAATGAATTTCTAGTTATTTGTAAATAATATGATAATATGAATTTGAATTTTACAATCAGTTTGTCAGATTGTGCATGAGTTGTTTTACTTATATATTCCCAAACTCTGCTTTCACTAATAAATAGAGGATATGAAATGATGAAAAACACAAAAATAATTATTATTAGTGGATTCATTATCTTAATAATTTTATTAGCAGTGTTTTATAGAGGTTATTTTGACAATAACAAAGAAATAGAATTTTTTAACGATAAGTTTGGAATACAACTACCCAAAGAAAGCAAAATTATACTGAGTAATAAATCATATGGAGCAATGGGGGATGGGTATCAGGTATATATCTATCAAATCACTTCTGAGAGTATGAAAAATATAGCGAAAAAGGGCCGCGAGAATCATTGGTCCAAACTCCCGCTACCTTCAGATTTCACGGCTTCATTCTTCAAGAAGATTAGGGCGATTACAGATGAGACGACATCCAAGCTAATACCACTTGATGCTGACCAGGGATACTTTGTGATAAGAAATAACCAAACGAATGCTTCAATTTCAGGGACTAATGTATTTGAATCCAGCTTCGACAACGTAATAATTGGAATGATGAATCTTGATAATAATAGAATTTACTTATTATCGTATAACATGTGAGCGGTACCTTGATATTTGATATAATTGTTATCTTTAATCCTACGCCAAATAGAGACATGATGATTTTTTTGGAATATACAACAGTAGAAACAGTTACTATATTATACGTTGTTCGCGGCCTATTACCAGACTTAATTGAAAAATTGAAAAGTGTAGGTATTGAAGTGATGGTCTAAGATTTTTTAGTAAATCCCGTCTTTTATCATCTGTATAAAATAAGCTGCTCCAAGGACAGATAACTCACTAATATCTACCACCAAAATTATCTCTAGCTCTTTGTTATGATGGTTACAATACATCATGATAAAGAGCTATTACAACATGAGCGAAAGATCAAACAATGAAATAAAACAGCTAAAATACTATTTGATGATGAATACTATGATAATCAAGAATTTAATGATGGATCAAAGAAACTAACAATAGAAAGAAAAAGGTGGATTAAAAAATATATAAGCAACCCCTCCGAAGAAGAGTCGTTTTCAAACTCACCGAGATACATAACTCCGCGAGATCCCCAGATCTTTCGCAATCTTCCATTGGGTCCGCTCCTCTCCCCCGGTGTCCAAGCCGAAGCGGCCGACGGCTTCTTTCTCGCGTTCATCGAGTATATCGAGATTGCGATAGATTTTAATCTTTTCAATCTTGAGATCCACCTCTTTAATCACATCGTCAGCCTCTGAGCCGAGAATATCGATCAGCGTGATCTCGTTCCATTCCTTATCCGTCCCAATCGGATCATGGAGGAAACATCTTTCCGTGTTTTTTCAGCGAACGAAGGTGCATTAAAATCTCATTCTCTATACAACTAGCTTCAAAAGTCGCGAGTTTCGTTCCTTATAATTTATCAAAATATAGAAGTCAAAAAACATTTAGAAGATAAACTTATTGCAAAAGACGAAGTAGAACGCAACATACAAGAGACTGCTGTTACAACAAAGGTCACAAAAACTGCACAAAAAAAACTCTACAATGGATGCTGTCGCCAAATTAAACGTAGCATTTAAGACTATTGAAATTTTAGGGCGGATTTCACGAAATTATTATAGATCAATTGAAGCTACAGAAAAGTACCTACTAACCCCTAAGGTTGTTGCTGAACGTCTTGGACATTCAAATACAAAAATGACAATGGATATTTACAGCCATGTAACATCAAATATGCAGAGAGAAGCTTCTCTTCGGTTTGAAAATTTAAAACCGGGGTATTATAGTTTTCTGGAAAGTCCAGATGGACTTTCTATTACATAAAAAAGATCCGAAAGGGTCTCGGATCTTAGAATAATATTTATATATCAAGCTCTTCATAAATTGTATCCCTTAAATCAGATATTTTCTTAATGTTATTATCTATATATGTTTCAAGTTCACTGATGACTTTATTCAAATTTATCAAAAGCTCATCACCATTTGTAGCGATTGCCGCACCATTGTCCTCAATATGATAGTCACCGTAATTCTTAGAGATTCCCCCAACTGCTCCTTTAACACCATCAACGAATAACTCTATACCTATTTCATCCATTGAGTCTCTGACTGGGAAGATATCTCCAACTGATGTTAACTCAAGTTTTGAGTTTTGACCATAAAGAGTCACTAAATTAGCATTAGTTTCAAAAACTTCCGTAACTGTGCTATCCTCTACTTTTGAATACAAATCTTCTAAATAATTTTCAAAATCATTCTTCATCTCATCCCAATAGTCATTTAATTGTTCGTTATCTGGAATCGTTTGAATAACATCTCCCCATGTACTATTGGTTCCTAAAACTCTCTCGTAAACTATTCTTCCTAACGTAACCAATAAATTTCTCTGTTGTTCTGGGTGAAGAGAAGTGAATTTTTCCTCTCCCTCTTCAATTATTTCTCCTATTTCGTCAATATAAGCTTTGAAATCCCTTATATATTGATTTGTAACCGCGGTGATCTCTTGAGACTCCCTACTTTCTGTTATCTGTTGAATAACATCCTCTTCTGATGGAGTAGGTTCAATACCAGCTTCTGAAAAATAGACTTCTTCATATTCAAATTGACGTTCAAAATCCATCTCTTTCTCAATTTCAAGCCATAATTGTTCAACTTCGATTTCTTCATATGTTTTAAACATATCCTTATACTTTTCTTCTACTCTATCAAATATAGAATTAACTTCTGTTATTTTTTCTTCCGTATCGACGTATAACTGGTTACAGATAGGTTTATTATGGGCGACCATGTTGCGGGAATTCTTCAAAAAATCCCAATATTTAGGAAACTCACCCCCTAAAAGTTCAATAAAATACTTATTCCAGATATCTTTATCTTGAGTACTGGCTCTATATTCTTCAATCAGTTTATTAACAGTTTCTGGGCTGATCCTATCAGCAGTTATATTATTCACAAAGTCTTCCTTAGAAAAAGGCTGTTTATCATATGCCGATTTTAATAAAGTTATTAAATCATCAATCTGAAGATTGAAAAGTTCGGTCTTAACGCTTTTAAAATCCACATAATTTCTACGATACCATGCAGAGAATCCATCAACTTTCCGTACTAATTCATCATTTATTCTTTTAGTCCAATCAAATCCATACTTGTTAACCATAAACTGAACAATTAATTCTCTGAATCTGTTTTCAAGTTTATGAATTGAAGAATATAACTCTGAACATACCTTCTCATTCTGAGTATCCTTTTGCCAATACACACCTTTAAACATTGAGTTAAGTACATTCTTTATCTTAACTTTTAAGGTATATATATCATCTTGCAGTGAAATTGATTCGATCGGAGTCTCTAACGTAATATCAACAACTACGTTCTCATCAGTAAATGTTCGTTTTTCCATATTGATTGAAACTGGATTTTTATTATAATCAAATGATACTGATAAATTTACAGTTTTATCGTAAATGTCTAAGTACGGATCATCATTGATCGTTGTCTCTTTTAGATTCAAAACCACTTCATCCTGTATTTTCTTTACAATCTTCTCTAACAGATCTTCATCATTTTGTTTTGGTTTAACAGCAAGAATATGTATTGACTCTCCCATGAATATAAGGCTCCATTCTTTTCAGGCGTTATTAGTATTTTTTTGTAGTACTCAAGCAAAAATCATTAGTACAACCGTGGTTGTCATTTCTGTTGTCAAACACGGTTGTTTATTACAAAGAATATGCTACTCTAAGGGAATTGTTATCTGCATTCTATCCCTCAATTCAAGGATTATCTTTCAGATTTGATTTTATTCGATTTTTCAAATGACCTATAAAGATCTGACCAGATTCAGAAGGATCTAATTTCTTGATAACAGCTTTATGAATAAAATCGACTTCTTTAGCAAAATAGTAAGCATTGGGCCCAAAACCCCAGCTCCTCTTTAATGGTCTATAGTATTTGATTAGAATTTTCGTAGCCTCATCTTCCTCATATCCCAGACGCTTAAGTTCACGAATCACGTCTTTATTCATCATATGTCTACTTGTTGGATTGTTCATACATTTACCTCCAAGATCCCATGTATTAGTTAGTGACTCAAAAATATGTTTTCATATCCCTGTATTACTTTCACATCATTTCAACTCTTGTAGATATAAGTCTAGCGACAATTATAACTACTCCTTTTTTGCTAACGATCATTTTAGAGTTACTTATCTAGAAACTTATTCCTACATACAAAACATATATTAAATCTGGGCATCATTTAAAATATTCTTCTGAACACCATTTTATCTTTAATTCTCTACTTTTTTCATGAATTATTAATAGCTGATTTATAACAAAAATTCATTAAACTATATCTTCAGTTATAAAAAACTGTCTCTTACAATAATTAAGTTGCTTCTGATATGTACCTTGATACTTTTCATTATTTTCATATACATGTAACAATTTAATATGGAGATCATATATTTCTTTGTATGTCATAATAACACCCCTCAGCAGTTAAAAAGTCAATTTTCTGAATATGCTTTTTTATGTTCGTTTAGTCCAACTACTTGAATTAACTAAAAAGCAACTCCCTTGTTGGCAAGTTGCTTTTAAAATATTCTATAGTGAATCTTTAGTCATTATCTAAGATCCTAGCGCTTCACCTTATAAAACTCATGATACAACTTCATGAGTGCCCTTTTCTCTATCCTTGAAACATAACTCCGGCTTATCCCCAGCTCCTTCGCAATCTCCCGCTGCGTTCGCTCTTCCCCGCCTGTATCCAGCCCAAACCGTCCCACCACAACTTCCTTCTCCCGATCATCCAGGATATCCAGGTTGCGATAGATCTTGCTCTTCTCGATCTTGAGATCGACTTCTTTGATGACATCGTCGGCTTCAGAGCCAAGAATATCTATAAGTGTAATTTCGTTACCTTCCTTGTCTGTCCCTATTGGATCGTGAAGTGATACATCCTTGCGGGTCTTTTTCAGCGAACGAAGATGCATTAAAATCTCATTCTCTATACAACGGGCAGCAAAAGTCGCCAGCTTCGTGCCCTTGTTAGGACGATAGCTCTCAATCGCTTTGATCAACCCAATGGTGCCAATGGAGATCAAATCCTCCATATCTTCACCAGTATTATCGAATTTTTTGAGGTTATGGACACGATACGATGTCGACTTAGGCCAAAAGAACAAAACAGCCACGACTGCTGTTTCCTCCCATCCATTCATTTCTACGAGTATTTTCTGGCTTCCGAATGACGAACGGTTGAAGGTTTCGGAACACGAAATAGGCCGATTTCTTCCTATTCGCGAACTTTACAGATCTCTTTTAATTCTGATAAATATCTTATTGTATAAGTGCTTTTAATTGTATGTAATCCTGACGACATTCTATTTGATGGATCAAACAAACAAGTATCGATACCCATATTGATTCCACCTAATACATCAGTGTTTGGAGAATCTCCAATAATAAGTAACTTGTCTAAATTCATGTTGTCAATATGATTGATAACATGATTAAAAAATCTTCGATCAGGTTTTTGAAAACCAATTGATTGAGAATCAAATATTTCAATGAAGAATTTGTACAAACCAGACATTTTTAATCTTTTAATCTGAGTTTTTCTTATCCCATTTGTAACAATCATCATTCTATGTGTTTTCGAAAGCGTTTCGCATATTTCCAAGGCTCCATCAATTAAGAGGTATCCATCAGCGAGATATTCCCGATATTTATTTTCCCATTCAACTCCATCTATATCTACATTATGTAATTTAAACGTTTCTGAAAATCGTGAATTCAACACTTGATGTAATGGCATCTCACCTTTTTCATATTGTAACCATAGATTTTTATTAACCAAATCATATGTATTTCTTATTTCGTTAGTTAATGAAACTTTATGTTCTGAAAATAAATTTTCCAGAGCAATGTGTTCATATGCATTAAAATCAAGTAATGTTCCATCTAAATCAAATAATAGAGTTGAATATTTCATTTTCACTCCCCTTCGAAACATAGATAAGTATTTCAGATTATTTTAGACAAAGTGCTCTATGATCATGTGAGTTGTCAAAATGCATAAATGCCAAAAAAGTTTCGAGCTTGAATTGTTCTTAACAAATCAACTCTATCCATACAATAGCAATCACGCGCTAATTCCGTTAAGATAGCACATGATTGCTATATTGGATATATAAGTAAATCCCTCTTATTTTGCAGTTGTTGCGAAAGCTCCCATTGAAATGGAGATTCGATTCCAATTATTTATTTGATTGATCAGGATAACAAGATCAACATAGTCTTTTTCACTATAATGTATACGCACCCGATTATAAAGTTCATCAGGTACACGCATAGTTGGAACTAACGTGACATGTTCAGCTAATTCTAATCCTACTTTTTCAGCATCTGTGTAGAAATCGCTGTCTCTCCATACGCTTACACAGAATATACGCTGTTCTGTTTCACCCACTTTTCTAGCGTCAGCGGTATGCATATTTATACAATAAGCACAGCCATTAATTAGAGAAGCACGGATTTTTATTAGCTCACGGAGTTTACGATCTAATCCTGTGGATCTATTGTACTTTTCCATCTCCATCATAATTCCAATAGCTTCAGGTGCTATTTCCAAATAATTAATGCGTTGTTCCAAGTTCATTCCTCCTAAATATTGTTACAGACTATAAGAATGTCTGTTATCAAGATACGAAATTGTTAGTCATATTCTGATAAAAGACAACCTTAAAGGCACCTGTTCATTACAATTTCCTTACGTTGTCAGTTTCAAACCAATAGCTGCAATTAAGGTCATGCCTATAAATAAAAGTCTCTTCCAATCAAAAAATTAAAATGAATGGATCAAATTCAGACCCCATTTGTTATTTGAAAACTAACAATGTTATTGTATAATGGAGTCTGACATCTAAGAAGGTACAATTATATAAAATTATACATGTCAGTGGTGAGAGTTAATGAAAAACACAATATTTGCTTTTAGGGAGGGTTCCCCTAAATACAGCCAAATTTACGAGCAATTTAAAGTATTTATTGAGATGGGTGACTTAAAAACTAACGATCAATTACCCTCAATTCGTCAACTTGCAGAATCCCTACAAGTAAGCAGAAATACTACGCTAATGGCATATGAGCAACTTGTAGCTGAAGGTTATATCCGTGGTGAAGGGAGAAAAGGATATTTTGTTAACGAATTAGATCCAATGTTATTTCATAGTATTTCAATCACTAGTAATAAAAAGGAAACAGAATCGGTAACGCCTGTGATAATAGATTTCCGAACAGGAGCCGTAGATCAGAATAATTTTCCTCTGAAGACATGGAGAAAAATTTCTAATCACGTTTTAACATTAACGGTGAGCTATCAATACGGGGAACCATTCGGTGAATACTGCTTGCGTGAACAAATAGCTACTTATCTATTGCAATCTCGTGGTGTTAAAACACACGCTGATTCCATAATAATCGGAAGTAGTACCCAGCAAATGTTAATTAATCTTATACACATATTAAAGGATGAATGTCCGAGCATTATTGTAGAAGATCCGGGATTCGATGGAGCTAGGAAGGTTTTTGAATTCCATGGTTTAACACTTGAAACAATACCGGTTTATGAAAAAGGTATTGATTTATCAAAGTTGAAAGATAAGATGTCGAGGTTAATCTATGTAACTCCTTCACATCAAAGTCCATTAGGCGTAAGTATGACCATTCAACAACGACAGATACTTATCCATTGGGCTAACAAATTAAAAGGCTTTATTATCGAGGACGATTATGATAGTGAATTCCGGTATTCACAAAAACCATTACCATCACTTGCTTCAATAGATTCTACTAGAGTTATATATTTAGGGAATTTCTCGAAATCATTCCTTCCAGGACTTCGTCTAAGTTATATGGTACTTCCACAGAATCTTATAGATCATTATATAAAGAAATATATTGATTTTGATAGTATGACTTCCCTCCATAGTCAACTCACAATGGCAAAGTTTATGGAAAAAGGAGAATGGATACGCCATCTTAAAAGGATGCGACTTGTCTATTCGCGAAAAATGCAGTGCTTTGTTTTAGAATTAAAGAAGCAATTCCATAAAAATATAACCATTATTGGAGAAGAAGCTGGCTTATACCTGTTAGTAAAAGTACATTTTAATTATTCCGAAGAATGGTTAGTTCAGCAAGCTTCTTTATATGGAGTAAAAGTTTATCCTACCTCTATTTATTTTGTTAAGAATCGATCAGATGAACCAATTATTAAGCTAGGATTTAGCCATCTGACTTGCGATGAAATAGAGTTAGGCGTTAAGCTACTAAAAAGAGCATGGTCATAAATTGCACTAACGTTAACCGACTGCTCGTATTATAAGCTCAGCCAGAAAATATTTCTGGTTGAGCTTTATTTTATTAAAACACCCTTTCCTCTGGAATCTAGATAAATGTATATATTTCAATAAAGTTAGTACTGGTGACGAAAAAAATTCAGCTCAATGATATTAGCTTGAGAGCACAACGTTGTCTTTATCTCGAACAGGACCTGTAATAGGATGTACCTTCGTCCACATATCCAAAGCATTTCGAACTCCTGCCTTCGTCTTACATTGATGAACCTGCTCAGCAATAAAACTCATTGCTCTGTTGAAACCCTGCCTAAAAATTGCTGTTATCTTCTTACTTTCCCCCGTTTCCTAAAGCAATTTATTCTTGTACATTTGCTTGATGTAGTCATTAGTTTTTGCTCGTACTTTTTCAGCGGAAGAACCTTCTATAATAAAACAATAAGTAACTATCAATTCTTGATACGTGAATTCCTTCTGCAATAACATAGTATGATTTGTTAAACATAAAAATTTGTTTTGTTCCTGTATCGCTGTATCTTACTTGATGAAGATAAATAGTAACATTTAATGATTGACTCTTCAGGTGTTGTAGTTGGACATGGAAAACATATACTCCTCCAATACCATTTTAATTCTTCGTGTAAGCTAAGTCTTTATTTACTAAAACCTTGGATCGACATAAGAATTTTTTTGAATTTTCATAAAACAAAAGCAACTCATCCGTAGATAAGTCGCTTTTGTTATTCCCTGAATTTAACTTTGGAATTATCATCTAACGCTCACCGCTTCACCTTATAAAACTCATGATACAGCTTCATCAACGCCCTTTTCTCAATCCGCGACACATAACTGCGACTGATGCCCAGCTCCTTCGCAATCTCCCGCTGCGTCCGCTCTTCCCCGCCTGTATCCAGCCCAAACCGTCCAACCACAACTTCCTTCTCCCGATCATCCAGAATATCCAGGTTGCGATAGATCTTGCTCTTCTCGATCTTGAGATCCACTTCTTTAATCACATCGTCGGCTTCGGAGCCTAAGATATCTATAAGGGTGATTTCATTACCTTCCTTGTCAGTTCCAATAGGATCATGCAGGGATACGTCCTTACGGGTCTTTTTAAGGGAACGTAGGTGCATGAGGATTTCATTTTCGATACAACGGGCTGCAAAAGTTGCTAACTTTGTTCCTTTGTTTGGGCGGTAGCTCTCAATCGCCTTGATCAGCCCAATGGTGCCGATAGAGATGAGATCCTCCATATCCTCACCCGTGTTGTCGAATTTTTTAACAATATGAGCGACTAATCTCAAGTTATGTTCAATCAGCAAATTCCGTGCTTTAGCATCCCCCTCAGCCATCATCCCTAAGTATTTGCTCTCCTCCTGCTCCGTGAGCGGCTGTGGAAAAGCATTATTCCTTACGTAAGATACCAGCAGCGTCAGTTCTTTGATCAGCAGCGCAATCGTGCTTATGATTCCTGGCAACTTGGCGACACCTCCCGCACTTGTACAATGAAACCGATCTGCAATGAGAACTACGGGTTCATGGTCTTTTTATTGTATGTGGGTAGGTGCCTAGAAGTGCATGTACTGGAGAAATAGGTACGAGGAGTATAAAATCAATGGTAATTGCTTCTAAGTTTCATGATCCTGACCTATCTTCTCGTCCGATATCAGAAAATATTCGCTGACTGGTGCATTCAACTCTAATTGGGGGTTGTGGCGCATTTGATACAGAGAGGACTAAACAATTAATGAAAAAAATCGACGAACTGAATACACTCATGTGATTTCCCCTATTAACTTCACTTTCATTCAAGTCTAGGCGTTCGTCCCACAGACAGAAGATACTTCCGGTATTCCTCCGGTGTATCAATATCATCAGGAGCTGGCTCAGCAATATCTACATATACTATCTGCTTCCTGTATTTGCGCAGCACTTCCTTGGCGCCGGTATCTCCCGTAAGGGCCAGCAGTTCTGGAAAAAGTGCCGCAGCGAACAAAACGGGATGAGCCGCACAGTTGGCATAACGTGCCTGCACGATTAAGCTACCTGTCTCCATATAAACTTCAGCGACCTGCCTAATAACATCGCTTCTCATCTCAGGCTGATCACCGAGCAGGACTATCAGGGCTCGCGGGGAATGCAGTAATATTAAACCTTCTACTCCCGCAGAAAGCGTGGCGCCAATTCCCTGGCTTGAACGGTCACTCTCGATAAACTGGACCGGCAGCTCACCCAGATCCTTCTGCTTCAATGGGCCGTTTCGGTCAGCAACCCAAGCGACCCGGCAGTTTCCTGCAGCAAGTGTGCGGTGCACAGTTTGCTCAAGGATACTCCCCTCCTGCGCGGGTAGCAGCAGCTTGGGTTCACCCATCCGCCTGGATTGGCCGCCGGCCAGAATGATGGCCCAGATGTCAGTCATGGATTGCCTCCTTGAGAATTGGAGGTAACATGCCGGACAAGGAGAGACCTTTTCGTTCCCGCAGCGACCCTCCCTTTCTACCATTGCGTTGTGCAGTTGCTTCGGCCATAATACTCATCGCGATCTCCTGAGGAGTTTCCGCCCCGATATCCAGTCCAACGGGAGAGTAAAGCTTGCCGAGCAGTCTCCTGTCAAAAGGTTCGTCCACGTCCACCGTTTCCATAGATTTAAGAATATTCTCAAGTCTGTATCTGGAGCCTACCAGCCCGATATAAGCTACGTCCTCAGGCAACAGCTTTCTTAGCGCCTCACGGTCCAGTTCCAGGTTATGGGTCATGATGACCACATATTTACCCTTGACCTCCGCCTGTTCAAAAGCAAGTCGCGGTATAACCATGATTTCATCCGCGTCCGGAAACCGTTCTCTATTTACGCTGCCTGTTAAATGATAGAGTATAGTAACCCGCCATTGCAGCATTTTGGCCATACTGCTTAACAGACGGGCATCATCACCTGCTCCGATAATAATCAATTCTGGACGCGGTATAATTTGCTCAACCAGCAGTTCCAGATGAACACCATTGTGTAGTTCTTGTACAGTTCCTGCAGTCCGTCCGCTCTGTATAGCGGAGTCACCGCTGCTTCGGTTCCAACGCATACCGGCAGGATAAACAGCTTCGTCAGACGAATTCAGAACGGTCACAGCCTCATAGGGATGGCGAGTCTCCGAGCGCTTTCGCAGATCATCAATAATCTGCTCGGCCTCAGCGGAAAGGCTTAGTGGATTGAATAATTCAAGCCATATGGTTATTGCTCCATTGCAGCCAATGCCGGTTCCCCAAGTATCATCTTCCCCTGCCCTGAAGTCGTAAAATACTTTGTGCGGCTTACCGGTCTGGAATATCTGGACAGCATATTCCCGAAGATCCGCCTCAATGCAGCCGCCACTGAGGATTCCTGAGACCTCGCCATCAGGCATAATCAGGCATCTTGCCCCTTCCCGGCGATACGCGGAGCCATTGACCTCAATCACTGTGGCAATAACACAGGCTTGTCCGTGAGCCTGGAAATTCTGCAAATTCCGTCTGATTTCCTCCACTTTGCTGTCACCTCTCCACCGATCATTTTATTATTTCACGTGCTTAAGAACGTGAGTATTACAAGTAACTTCATTCTGGGTGCAGCATCTTCCAAACCCGTTCAGCAGATAACGGGAGCTCATATCCACGGATTCCCGTAGCATGAGCGATCGCATTCGCAATAGCTCCCGGAACGGGATCAAGAGCAACCTCACCGAGCGATTTGGCACCCAAAGGACCGTGTGGGTCGGCTTCCTGAATGAAGGCTACTTCAATCTGGGGGATATCCTTGGCACCCGGCATGCGGTAATCCATCAGCGAAGGATTCAGCACCCGGCCTTCCTTGACCAGAAAATCCTCCATCGTCACCCAACCAATGCCTTGAGCTACAGCTCCAAATACTTGACCCTTGGCCATAGTCTCGTGGATAATCGTTCCCGAGTCGTGAACCGCCCAATAGCCGACAACCTTGGTCCGGCCGGTATCCGGGTCTACTTCAACCTCTGCCACATGGGCTGCAAAAGGATAATTTGGGGACGGATGCCCGTAATACGTCGCGTCAGGCATCACAGTATCTGGAACGTAAGTCTCCTTAATCTCAAGTGACTCCCCAGCATGACGTGCACGATGCCAGGCAGATACCTCACTTAAAGAATAGACCTGTCCGTTATGGGTAACCCTTCCGCCTTCAACAACAACCCCTTCCCCCAGCACCTCTATCGCAAGGATAGTAATGGCCTTCTGCATCGAAGTAGCCGCCAGGTGAACAGCATTGCCACCCATTACCGTGCTGCGGGAAGCCAGCGTTCCTAGGCCGAATGGATAACGGCCGGTATCTCCTGACTTCACCAGAATTTCCTCTTCTGGAATCCCTAGCACGTGGCTAGCAATCCGCGCATAAGTCAGGGACATGCCCTGACCCAGCTCTATTTCCCCCGTCTCAAGCTCAAGCTCTCCATCCGCTTTAAGGCGGATAACAGCCGTCGAACCGTCAAACCGGGGATCGATGGCCCGAAAACCGGATACATGATTCGCCACCGCAAGACCCAACCCCCGGTTAGGCGGAAGTGTGTTCCTCCGCTCCCAACCGGATATTTCCTTTACCTTCTCGATACATTGCTCCAATTTGCAGGTATCCAGACGATAACCGTGAATCGTCGTATCTCCTTCATGTACAACATTGAGCAAACGCAGCTCCGCAGGGTCCATTCCCAGCTCAAGTGCAATTTCATCAATGACACTTTCTACAGCAAAGAGCATTTCAGCGTTGCCAAAACCCCGCATGCAGGTAGTCGGACTGTTGTTGGAATAGCATAAATGCCCTTCCGACTTTACATTTTTAAAATGATATATATTATCTGGACGTGTGCAGGCTGTGGAGATGACATTAGGACTCCAATACACTCTGGCACCAGCGTCGGCATATACAGCCAGTTCCTTATAGACAAAGTGACCCTCGCGATCCGCTCCAATCTCAATGTCAAAGGTCAAAGGAACCCGAGGATGGGCTGTAATCATATCCTCATAGCGGTCCATAATAATCTTGACGGGACGTCTGGTTGACATCGCCAATGCTGCCGCGATTACATGCACCTTAAGGACATATTTGGAGCCGAACGAACCACCGATGGGTGGAACGATAATCCGCACCTTGTCTTCCGGCAAGCCGAATCCGGCAGCGTAAGTCTCCCTGGCCCGGTAGGGAATATGGGAAGGTGCCCAGATGGTAATCCCTTCTTCGTCGGACCAGCTGGCAATAGCACCTATTGGCTCCAGGTGACCTTGATAAATGCGGTTGGAGCGGTAGCGCCCGCCTTTAACTACATATGCCTCCCGCTTCGCTTGCTCCACATCGCCGCGCTCCAGTTCAATGTGCATCGGCCTGTTGGCCACTGTTCCTTCATGAATCTCAGGAGCACCGGCAGCCATCGCCGTCTCCGGATCGAACACACCTGGTAGCGGTTCGAATTCAACCTCGATCAGAGCCAGCGCCTGCGCTGCGGCTTCCTTGGTTTCGGCAGCTACTGCGGCAATCTCATCACCGATGAAGAGGACTCTATCTTTTGCTAAGATGTTCCAATCCTTAAACTTAGTAGGTCCGTACTTATGCTCCGGTACATCCTCATAAGTGATAACAGACACGACACCTTCCACTTCACGAGCTCGGTCCACATTAATTCGGGTAATCCGGGCATGGGCATAAGGACTCCGGTAAATCGCCCCTACCAGCTGTCCGGGAAAGTTGATGTCGTGCAAATATTTGGTCTGCCCTTCAAGCTTCAGTTGCAGATCAAGAGGAGATTTCTGCTTGTTATCCTTCATTCTACAGCTCCTCTCAAGGCTACAACCTGCTCTGCGGCACGGACAATCCCGAGATACCCGGTGCAGCGGCAGAGATTATTTTTCAGTGCTGCTCCCACATCTCCTCCGAAAAGCGCCGGATTCTGCAACCATGCCCAGACCGTTACCATCACCCCGGGGGTACAGAAACCACATTGCACGCCACCTTGTTCCAGCATGGATTGCACCAGCGTTTGAAACTCAGGTTTCTGCGACAGACCTTCAATCGTCTCAATCTTCTGATGCTGGGCTGAGCCTGCAGGAATGAGACAGGATACAACCGGCTGTCCGTCCAGCAGAACCGTGCAAGCACCACACTCACCAGTGCGGCAACCTATTTTAGTACCCGTAAGGCCTTGACCTTCACGGATTACATCCGCCAACGGTGTCGTAGCATCACCTTTCCAGACCATATCCCTGCCATTAATCGTTAATGCAATCGGGCTGTCCTTTCCATCGTTCATTAGGCACGTTCCCCCTTCATTTAAGTATCCAATACGGAGGTATGAAAGACTTCCTCCAGAGAGAGCTCCCGCTTCAGTAAGCCGTCCTCCTGAAGATAAGTCATGAATTTCTGAATTTGCCCCCAGTTCTCCTTCGTTCCATAAGGCCATATGTCACCTTTCAGGAGCTTTGAGGATTGCTCCACGGATTCCCAAATCCAAGGATCGGAAGTGTGGTTCTTAATCGTTTCCAGCAATTCGCTGATACCTTCATCTTTGATTCCTTGCATAAGATCATACAGCTGGCGCGGCAACTCAGGATGCGCGGATACAGTCTCCTGCTTCAGTGATACTAAATGCATAATAGGAAAAATATTTGTGCGTCCATAATACTCACGCTCTACATTCCACACATCCGGGATTAAACGGCGAATAACCCCGCCTTCTCCAGAGGCTGGAAATAAATCTGCCGGAGGACGGCGGGCCGACATAATCGCATCTACTTTTCCTTCTGCCAATGCCGTAAAAATATCCCCTTCGATTAATAACGCAGGAATTTCAACCGGAACCCGTTCCGGGCGAAACGTAAACCACTGGATATCATCCTGGCTGATTCCCCACTCCTGCCTGAACAATCCTCTCACCCATACAGCGGCAGTCATCTGATATTCTGGAAAGCCAAAGCGATGGCCTTTTAGTTCAGAAGGATGCCTAAAGGGACTATCCGAGCGCACATATATCGCATTATGCCGGAAGGAGCGTGACAGAAAGACAGGAATGGCCGTCAATCTTACGTCTCCACCTCCTTTTGCAATCAGGTATGAGGCAAGTGAAAGCTCCGAAACATCATATACGGCCTGTGAAATTTGCTTCACAAATATATCTTCAATGCTCTCTCGCTGCACCTCCAGCTCATATCCGGGCAGACGGCGCGCTCCTGTTAGCAGTTTGAGCGTTCTGTCACTCTCTGACATGGCTATTGTAAGTTTAGAATCCGTCATAAGATTGCTCCCTCCGTTATCTCTTTAGCTCTCCAGCAAGGCACTGGCGGCACGTTTAATATAGGTTTTAACCAAAGAACGACGGTAGGCTGCACTAGCTCTGACATCTGTAATTGGGGAACTGTGCTGTTCATATAACGAAGCCAGCGTTTCCAGCTTGTCCGCATCTATTTCGCCGATCCACTGTTGTTCTTCCTCGGGACTCAAAGTGAATGGTTTGGGTGCAGCAGCCCCAACAGCTGCCGAAGCCCAATCTGCATATCTGCCCTTCCCCTCAAGAACCAGTGCAACGGAGACAATTGAAATATCTGTTGCTGTACGCTGGTCATGGCGCAGGAAAATTTGCGGGATTCCGAGCATCCGCTGCGGGATGAACAAGGCAGTTATAATCTCCCCTTGCTGCAGCTCAGTAAGTTTGGGTCCCTTAATAAATTCCGCAATAGGCAAGCTTCGGGTGCCATAAGCTCCGGCCAATCTCACCTCTGCCCGGTAGGCGATCAGTGGCACCACCATATCTGCTGCGGGTGAAGCATTAGCCACATTTCCGCCCAGTGAGGCCCGGTTCTGAATTTGCCAGCCACCGACAATGCGCGCGGCTTGCTGCAGAGCGGGCACGCAACGATAGGTATCGCTACCCCATATTTCTGCTGCTGTAACAGCCGCGCCAATGTGCAGGCCCTCTTCATCCTGGCACACCTCACGCAGCTCCTGTACATTCCGCAGATCCAGCCAATCTTTATTCGCTGAATCTAATCGTTGGATCTGTCCGTTCACGAACAGATCTGTTCCCCCACTGACCATTCGGGGACTGTGCTCCTGAATCATCTCCAGTGCTTCGGCCAAACTGCGGGGCATTAGCCAACTCATAATCGTTCCCCCTAAAAGTTTTGTTAGCATTTGCTGCTTGATTCCACTTCGCAAAACTCGCTTCGTAAGCATATACTAAAGTTTTGTTAGCATTTGCTGCTTGATTCACTTCGCAAAACTTGCTTCGTAAGCATATACTTAAGTTTTGTTAGCATTTGCTGCTTGTCGCCTTTATTCAAGTGATGTAACCAAATCCTTAATCCACGGACGCCCGGTCAGCGGCTCAATCTTAACCACGCTATCCTCCACGGCCCGAATGCTGCACAGGAATCCGGCCTTGCCGTCAATAATCGCCGAGCATTCCTTGCAGGCATTGGCGGAGCGGCAGGAATACCTTACCGAGAATGAAGGGTCCTTATGTTCTCTGATCCAAAAAATTGCATCTAACAAGCTCATTCCTTCTCTGTACGGAACTTCATAATTTACCAATGAGTCTCCGGCTTCAACATCTCCGCGCACAACATTCAAGGTAACAATAGACATAATCTGCATTCCTCCCTTTGCTTCCTTAAACCTCAATGGGTAATTGAATTTGTTGAATGCTCCACTCTCCGGTTTCGTCCAACGTAAAGCTTGAGCTTACTGGAACGTCAAGAGAAGGCTCGTAGTCAAGCCGCACATGAGCACCGCGCGATTCTATTCTCTCTAGAGCTCCCATAATGATCGCTTCGCCTACCTTAAGCAGATTAGAAGCTTCCAGTTTCTCAATTAATGTTAGTACGAACTTACTCTGTCTTGAAAGAGAGATCTTCTGAAGCTCTTCACGGAGAACCCGCAGCTCCTCCAACGCCGTCACCAGTCCAGTTTCTGTTCTAAGTGGACCTGCACCCTTCCACATCACCTGCTGGATTTTTCGCTTAAAGGTCTGTAATGAGGCAGTATCCCGCGCAACAGGCAACGGATGCCAGAATTGCTCCAGCTTGCGTGTCTCTTCCTCCAGGGCATTTTGTACAGCAGTGATATTCGCAGTTCCCCGTTCACGGCCCGCAATCTCTCCGGCAATCCGTCCGGTAACTAGTGCTTCCGTAATCGCATTGCCTGACAGGCGATTCGCACCATGCATCCCATAGATCAGTTCACCTGTGGCGAAGAGTCCCGGAACTCGGGTTCTCATGTTCTCGTCTACACGTACACCGCCCAGCATGAAATGGGCCATCGGTGCCACTTCCACCATGTCCTTGGTCAGATCCACGCCCTGATTACGCAGGATGCCGATCACAGGACCAAAGGCTTCCTTCAATTTCTCTTCGGGCACCATGCGAAAATCCAGATAAGCTCCCCCATGCGGTGTGCCGCGCCCCGCTTCGACTTCCCTGAATATGGCCAGAGTGGTCTGATCACGGGCCGCTGTATATTTTCCGGCCACTTCGCCGTTATATTTATCCATAAATTCTTCCTCTTGGCCGTTGAGCAGCCGTCCCCCAAGCTTATAGCGGAAAGGGTCCCACATAATCGGGTCTATGCCTACAAGCGGCGGGAACAAATGAGCTATCGGGAAAAATTGCACCATTTCCATATCGCGCACTTCAGCACCAGCTTCCGCAGCCAGTACAAAGCCGTCTCCGGTCATATTGGCAGAAGCGCTGTTCCGTTCATAAATCTCAGTCAGTCCACCGGTCGCCAGGATAACAGAAGTTGCCGCTATGCTTACCAGCCGGAACTCTTCCATCTCAAAACCGATAGCACCTATGGCAACGCCATTCTCAACAATAATCTTGGTAATCATGATATTCTTCAGCCGTTTAATTAAGCCGTCTTTCCAGATCGCCTTCTTTAATCCGTTGGATGTAGCGCCTCCGGTATTCAAGATGTCCACATACACACAGCGTGCCCTGGAATGTCCTGGAGCAAAAGCCTGCGAACGCTTGCCATCGGCGGTTCTGGCCCAGCGGACTCCGTACCCTTCGGTTTCAAGAATAACCTCAGGGCCTCTCTCTACAATAGCACGAACAATCGCCGGGTCAGCCATCCCCCGGCTGCCAGCCATAGTATCTTGAAAATGAATTTCCGGACTGTCCTCTTCCGCCTCACCTAGCGCAACGGCAACAGTCATTTGCGCCAATATGGTTGCGCCTCCTCTACCGATCAGGCTTTTGTCGGTAATAATGACTTCTGCCCCTTCATCCGCTGCTGCTCTTGCCGCCATCATCCCGGCAGCGCCAGATCCAATGATTAACACATCCGTTTGTAAATGCAAAGCTTCCACGAGCATCCGCTCCCTTCTTTGCTTATTTCTATTAACTCAAGGTCAAACCAGCCGCCTGTACAACAATACCAGCTTCTTTTAACGAGCTGCTGATCTTGGCGGCGAATTCCACAGCATGTACACCGTCGCCATGAATGCAGATGGTATCAGCCTGTATATTCACATCTATATTTTGTCTGGACAATACTTTGCCTTCCGATACCATGCGGATTACCTGTTGCAGCGACTGGGTATCCTCCGTAATCACCGAATCGGGAAGCCTTCTGGAGGTTAATGAACCATCGGCTTGGTAGGTTCGATCGGAGAATACCTCGCTTGCCGTCCTTAATCCAATCTTCTTCCCAGCTCTGATTAATTCGCTTCCGGCCAGACCGAACAGAATGAGTTCAGGATCTATTTTATATACAGCTTCGGCAAGGGCTTCGGCCAGTCCGGCATTGCGGGCGGCCATATTATACAAGGAACCATGGGCCTTAACATGCTGGAGCACAGCTCCTTCCGCACGAACGAATCCCCACAGCGAACCAATCTGGTAAAGGACCAGATCATAGGCCTCTTGAGGTGAAATGTCCATATCTCTGCGCCCGAAGCCGATCAGATCCTGCAGTCCCGGATGTGCGCCAATGGCTACGTTATGTTCCAGCGCCAACTTTACCGTACGGCGCATCGTAGCCGGATCTCCGGCATGAAATCCGCAGGCAATATTGGCCGAGGTTACATACTTCAATACTTCCTCATCCCGGCCCAGCCTATAAGCACCGAAGCTCTCTCCCATATCACAGTTCAAATCCACAATCTTCATCTTATAAATAACCTCCTGTCCTTGATCATTGAGATCATCGTGTCACTCCTGCTTCACCATGAAACATAAAACAGGGCGGCCTCAAACCGCTGCTTGGTCTTACGCGCGGTTTGAGGCCTGAAATCCTATATTCCGGCTAATTACAGCCACTTCTTCTTCTCATCTTCATTTAGATTCCGCAATGCCTGCAGATCGGCAAGCTCTACCTGAGCTCTTGGCACTACCGCACGTTTAGGGAAAATTACCGGAGGAGCCGGTTTGGTGGCATCCACGATAACTGCACTGGACATTCGTGGGGTATTCTTCCCTTCAGCGTTGTAATCCCAGTTCGTAGGCAGCAAACCGCCCGGACCATTCCATTTTGGAATAATCAGCAGATCACGTTCTGCATCAAAGCGTGTGCCAATCGCCCATGCCACTTCTTCCCCGTTGAACACATCGATATCCTCATCGACAACAACGATATGCCGCAGATTCTCCTGCTCCGTATTCAGTGCTGCGAAAGCCGCCTTCTTTACATCGGCATCCCGTTCTTTATACAGCGAGATATAACAATTCATCCGGCTGTAGAAAGGAACATGAACCGTCTTCAAGCTGGGTACCACTTCTTTAACCGTCTGATAAATGCTGCCGGAGCGCGGCACACCGCCAACTACGAGATGCTCCCGGCTGGAAGCGACAATGTCCTGAAAGATAGCATTCTTGCGGTGTGTGATACGCGTGATACGGATCGTTGGCACCGATCCTCCGCCCAGATAATGGCCTGGCCATTCTCCGAAGGGTCCTTCCAGATGGTCTTCATCCGGGAGAATCTCTCCCTCCAGAATAAATTCCGCATGCGCTGGCACGAGCAGATCAGAGGTTTCAGCTTTAACCAGTTCCAACGCTTCGCCCATCAGCGCCCCTGCCGCTTCATATTCACCGCCAATCCCCTGAACTCGGGATACCGCGCCCATTACAAAGCCGGGATGATGACCAATCGCAATGGCAATTGGTGCCGGTTTTCCTTGTTTCTTGTACTTCTTATAGATCAATCCACCATGGTGAGCCCCGAGAAACCAGACACCCATATCACGCTCGTTAAAAATTTGATGACGATAGATTCCAGCATTGATTAATCCCGTATCCGGGTCACGAATGATCATAACTCCAGCAGACAAGTAAGGCCCGCCATCCATTTCATTGTGAACGGGTATGGGCAGCTTGGAGAGATCCACATCCCCCTCCGCGATTACCGTTTCTTTCACCTTCGCTTGAGAAGGGTTTACAACAACGGGAGCAATTGGCTTCTGCAGCTTCTCTCCATATACGCGGGGAATATCCTGCACCTCGCAGCCCAGATAGAGAGCTATGCGTTCGTATGAGGTTAGAAGGTTGGAGATACAGGACAGCTCAGAACCCTTAACTTGATTGAACAAAAGAGCGGAGTAATCTCCCTTTTCGGCCAGGGCTGCAGCATACGCCGTAATTCCAAAGCGAGGGTCCACTTCCGTATCTACAAGCTTTAGACTTTTGGCATCGTATTCGGTCAGTTGACTGAGGTAGGTTCTTAGATCTTTAGCCATAATCTCACATTACCTTCTTTCCTTTAAGGGAGTAGAGACAAATCTACAGTCTGGTCAAATGGAATTTTTTCCGTAAGAATGCCTTGATCAAGCTGTGTCTGCTGTACAATCGCTGCGCCTTCTTCACCTAATTTCAGCCCAGCGGGAACCTTCGCCAGTTGGTTCTTAACAGCTGATTCCATGACATCCTGCGGGATCTGATTGAATTCCTTCAGCATAGCGGTTACTGCACTGGCAGGATCTGCTTGGGCACGGTCGTTCACTTCGTTATTTACAGTTAGAAAACGGCGCATAGTCTCTTCGTTCTTACCGACCCAGTCCGTCTTCGCCATAATAATGATCCCTGCGTAATCAAAAGGTGGATCATACAGCACCCGGTAATTACCTGTCGCTAACATTTGGGAGATTGTCGGCTCTGACACCATTCCCCCAGCTACATTGCCACTTTCGATAGCTGCAAGCATAGTCGCTCCGCTACCGCCGTTAATAATCTGAACCTCTTTTGCCGCATCGATCTTAGCTTCTTTCAGCCCTTCGCGCAGCCCTGTATCCGATAGACTGCCTACTTTGGTTACGGCCAAGGTAGTACCCTTCAAATCTTCCAGAGACTGATACTTGGAATCCTTCTTTACTAGCAGTGCATATCCGACACCATTGAATATTTCTCCGTAGGCTTTCACACCGAGTCCATTCTTTTGCTGTCTCAATACGTGCTCGTAAGAGCCTAGGACGACATCAAGACTTCCGCCAACCAGCGCCTGAACCATATCTGCTCCGGAAGTAAAGCTTTTCACATCAAGCTTGATGCCTGCCTTCTCGAAGGAACCGTCATTAATGCCGATCTGTGTAACGATGGGAGTCATTCCTCCGCCTACTAGCCCCAGCCTTATCGTAACCTCTTCTTGTGCGGGCGCTGCAGTCTCTCCATTCGTTCCCGCATTGTTGGACGCGGTTGCCGTATTATTCGCCGGTGCATTGTTTGCAGGTGCTGCTGAGTTCCCTCCGCAGGCGCTTAATACGAATATCATCAGGACAAGCAGTGCAGCGGTCATCGTTTTCGTTGTTTTCACAGTTGGTTCCTCCCAAGTTATCTTATTTATTATCTTTAAAGCCTAACGGTATCTGAGCAAACGCCGTTCTAACTGAATGACGATTTGTTCCAGGACAACGGCAATCAGCATGATCAGCACTAAACCGGTAAATATCCCTGTTGTATCCAGCATGCTGGAGGAGAAAGTAATATAGTAACCCAGTCCGCGATTCGAACCGACCAACTCTGCAATTACAGAACCGATTAAGGCCATGCCAATATTCAATCTGAGGCTGGTCAGAATCCAGACCGTGATCGATGGCAGGATCACCCATCTTAACCTGTGAGTCCATTTGCCTTTAAAGGTGCTCATCATGTCCATGAGATCCTTATCAATATTGCGTATACCTTCATAGGCGTTATAGAAAGCCACAAAGATAACCATGGCCACAACCATCAGAATCTTTGAAGACATGCCAATACCGAACCATACAATAAAGAGTGGGGCCAGCGATACTCGTGGCAGACTATATAGAGCCATAATGTAAGGATAAATCCATTTTTCAAAAATACCGCTGAACGCAATCAGAATTCCCAGCAGCGTCCCTCCGATCATGCCGATCAACAATCCAACAATCGACTCCTGTAGGGTGACGCTCATATGAAACCATAAATCCCCATTCAGGGTCATATCATAAATCCGCTTGAGGATTAATGAAGGTTTGCTTACCCAGAAGGAATTGAACGCTCTGCCGGACAACACTTCCCACGAGCCGATAGTTAGAATGAATACAACAATTCTTCCCAACCAGATATTTATTTTACTATGCTTGCGGGAACTGAATGGCTGGTTACGGGGAGTAACGCCCTTTGCTTTCGATGTCATAGTCCATTCTCCTCTCTAGCCTTCATCCGCCATTTGCGCCCAAATTTCCTTCTGCAGCTCTTTGAATACAGGATCGAAACGGATATCGTAAAAAGGACGGGGCCGTTCCAGATTGATCTTGAAATCTGCCTTGATCCGTCCTGGGCGCGCCGACATGACAATTACCCGGTCCGATAAGGCAATAGCTTCTTCAATATCATGGGTAATAAATAGCACACTCTTGCCAACCCGTTCCCAGATTTCGAGAAATTCCTCGCCAATCTTCACCCGGGTCTGCGCATCGAGTGGTCCGAACGGCTCGTCCATCAAATAAATATCCGGATCATAGGCAAACGTACGGGCCAAAGCGACTCTTTTCCTCATACCTCCCGACAGCTGTTTCGGAAAATATTGTGCAAAACCGTCCAATCCAACCATTTGCAACAGGCGGTTAGCCTCCTGTAGCTGCTCGCTTTTGGGCAACCCTTTAATCTCCAGTGGAAGTCGCACATTGTCGATCACATTCTTCCAGGGCAGCAGAGCATCATTTTGAAAGACCATCCCTACGTTATCGGGTACTCCCTCAATCCGTTTGCCGTCAATGTAAGCAGCGCCTTCGGCAGGCTGCAGCAGGCCAGATACCACTTTCAGCAAAGTCGATTTTCCGCACCCGCTAGGGCCGACAACCGATACAAACTCACCATCCTCCACTGTAAGGCGGACATGCTCCAAGGCAACCGTGTGCTGGTCCTTGGCATAATATTCTACTTTTAAATCATCTATTAGAAGCTTCGGATGGTTCATATTCTCCATACATTCATGCCCCCCCCATACTAGATTCTCTCGATGCGCTACAGATGATTTAGTCCGCCTCGCAGTGTCTTCACAGCAAGCTCCCGAATAATGTATTGCTCTTGCGCTTCCCGAAGCGATATGCGTTGAAAGTGCACTTTCCCTCCTAGATTGACCTGAGCCAGCAAAGGTAAATCTGCCGTAATGACCTGGGCCAATTTCGGATAGCCTCCGGTGGTTTGCCGGTCAGCCATCAGCACAATTGGATCTCCACCAGCAGGAACTTGTATCGTCCCAAAGGTGACCGCCGAAGAGATCATTTCTTGCTCTTCTTTCAGCTTCAAGCTGCTGCCGGAGAGTCTATACCCCATACGATCGGATTGCGACAGCACCGTAAAGGATTCGCTCAAGAAACGATTCACGCTCTCATCGTCGAACAACTGAAATTCTTCTCCATCAACCACCTGAACCGTGGGCTCTGACGAATATAAAGGCAGCAGTTCTGTCGATACAGACCAGCGGCTCACCGCATATGATGCGTCTCCGGCCTTTCGCTCCAGCTTCTCCATAAGCTGCAGGCTGCGGGAAGTGGTACTGCGGGTGGGTATCACGTCACCGACCCGCAACGCTCTTCCATGGTATCCTCCTATACCCGCCCGCAGGTAGGTCGAGCGGCTATTCATCTGCAGTGGCACATCCAGACCACCTTCGACCGCCAAATACGTACGACAACCCTGCATTAATCGACCGAACTGCAGGCGGCTTCCCTTTGGTGCATAAACCGTTCTCCAGAGTGGGAGCGGAATTCCATTCAGTGTCGGAGAAAGATCGCCACCGCATAAAGAGATTAGGACAGAACTGTCAAATGTCAGATCAGGACCAACCATTGTAATCTCGAGACCAGCTTCTCCCTCTTCATTACCGACCAATAGATTAGCCATGCGCAGAGCAAAACTGTCCATTGCTCCACCCACGACAACACCATATTTCTGAGCTCCGTACCTGCCCAGATCCTGAATGGTAGTGAGCAGGCCTGATTTCGTTACAAGTAGGCTCATGGCTTGGCTGTCCCCCATTCCTCGAACTCACGGCGGGATATCGGATAGAATCGCACGATGTCCCCTGCCTCCATTAAGGTTGGCGGCATATGCTCGGGGAGAAACAGCTCGATCGGTGTCTTGCCAATAAGCTGCCAACCGCCCGGTGTTTCAATCGGATATACGCCCGTCTGGTCTCCGGCTATCCCTACACTGCCAACCGGAATGGATATCCGGGGAGTCTGCCGTCGCGGAGTAGCTATCCGCTGTGACATCCCACCCAAATATGCAAAGCCCGGCGCGAAGCCAAGCATATATACGAGATAGTCGGCCGAGGAATGAATATCAATCACTTCCTGTGGCGACAGCTTATTATGAGTGGCTACGGCATCAAGATCAGGACCCCATTCTCCTCCGTAGCATACCGGAATCCTTACAATTCTAGACTGCTGAATCGAACTGTCCTGCAGTTGGAGCAGGATTCTCTCCAATAATGAAACTGCAATTTGAAAAGGGAAATGCCGGTCTTCCGGTGAAACCTCATCCGCATACTCAGTGACAAGCGTCAGCCCTTCGTAATACACAGCTACTGAAGTAAAGGCTGGTACGTATTCAATCATTCCTCTGAAGGGCTGGTGTTCCAAATATTCCGCAAGCTGCCTGACCTTATGGTGTGTCTCAGAACTGATGGTATCTCCCAATAGAACAACAGCCGCCGAATCACCTAGTGGAACAATCCTTGCCTCTGCCAACTGTTGCGAACCAGAGATCTCCTCTGTGTTAATCATGCTGTAGTATCGCCTCACCGTTGCAGAAACAACATCCACGGGAGCAGGAGCACTCGGCGTCGTAACGCATGTAATTTTGCAATATATTATTTGTTCTCACTGTTACTATCTCCATAAATGTCCTCCTAAGAAAGATGAAAGGAAATTTCATCCTCTCTTCCAGATTTACCGCCTTCGAACTTGGGTAAGACTAGTATAAATAATAATTCCGAATTGCGGTATTCAATTACCGAAATATGATA
>LIDZ01000110.1_pt1 | contig 59768 bp, 58 predicted proteins | sample 644651 | NCBI WGS metagenome assembly LIDZ01 (sample SAMN03856242, study PRJNA289617) | food metagenome | isolation source: wine grapes on drying loft during traditional withering process | host: Vitis vinifera cv. Corvina | place: Italy: Gargagnago di S. Ambrogio di Valpolicella | collected 2014-01 | reverse complement strand
CCCCTCGCCTCCACCATAAATCAAGGATTAAATAAAAACCGTATTGGAGAAATCCAATACGGTTTTTTCGTAAATGAGAATCAAAATTTCATATTTTGCTATTCGAATTTACTCAGGGAGCGCAGCGAGTCGAGTTTCCATAAATGAGAATCAAAATTTCATATTTTGTTATTCGAATTTACTCAGGGAGCGCAGCGAGTCGAGTTTCCATAAATGAGAATCAAAATTTCATATTTTGTTATTCGAATTTACTCAGGGAGCGCAGCGAGTCGAGTTTCCATAATAATAAACATGTTAGTAGATTCCCTTGCGTATCATATTTTAAAACATAAATGTAGGATTCTTTGTATTTTTCTGAATTATAATTTTTCTTGTGAGTTATCATACCCATACCAATCTTTAACTTTATCCAATCTAAAAGTTCTAATGTGGTAGAACTAATACTTAAGCAGGGAGCAGGAAATTGGTTTCTGTGAAATTTAATTAGCATTATACTTCATTCACCATCAACTATTCCAGCTATATATGCCTTTTCTTCAGGAGTCAAAATTATCACTACCTTAATTATTTTAGGTATTAATAATATAACCAAAGTCTGCTAAAATAATGATTGCATTTAAATAAATATTATAAAGATGGATGCGGTAGTAGGGATAGTGCGGAAAATATTCTGTTGTATATATATTTATTTCCATGTTCAAACCTATAACTTTTGTCAGTCATATTAATAAGTTCACATCTGTAAGTGATTCTATCAAAAATATATTCTCTTTAATTTTTATGATACTAGTATTGACAACTGGTTTATTAGATGCTAATATGTACTTAACACTTAAATAGCTATCTTGGTTGGTTTAAATCTTCAATGACAACGTTTTTATGCTATTATATGGTGTACTTAAAAATAAATATTAGGATTGTTACTCTCTTAGAGGCATTACCTAAAACAACAGTTAGTTTGTTTTATATAATGTTTATGGGGAGTTTTTTTATTTGTAAAAGGAGAGAAAATATGTTTGATATGTTTAAAAAGAAAAGAGATAATGATTTATACGCACCAGTAATTGGAGAAACAATTGCATTAGAAAATGTACCTGATAAAATGTTTGCAGACAAGCTCATGGGAGAGGGCATAGGATTTAAATTTGATGGGAATACAGTGTGTGCACCTTGTGACGGGAAGATTTCAGTGATTACGAATACTTTACATGCATTTGGAATTACAGCTGATAATGGTGCAGAAATTTTAGTGCATATTGGCCTTGATACTGTAGAATTAAAGGGACAAGGATTTAAAGTAATAACAGAAGTAGGTAAAAAAGTTAAAAAGGGAACACCGATTATAGAAATAGATAGAGATTTCATGAAGCAAAACAATGTAAATCTAATTACACCTATGATTATAACAAATAGTGATGATTTTAATTTTGATATTGAAAAAGGTGATAAGCAAGTTATAGCAGGAGAGAGCTTGGTGATTCGATTTAGATAATAGGAGGATTATTCATGAAAGTTATCAAAAAAATCAACAATAATGTAGCTGCTTGTTTGGATAACAATGGTCATGAACTAATTGCATTTGGGAAAGGAATCGGATTTCCGACAGTGCCTTATAACATAACAGACCTCAGTTCTATTTCAATGACATTCTATAGAATGGATAAAAGTTTTTACAAACTGTTAGAAGAAATTCCAGAGGAGATATTTGAACTATCGGCAATAATCGTCAAAAAAGCACAGATGACACTCAATTGTAACTTGAATCCCAATCTTTTGCCTGGACTTGCAGACCATATTAATTTTGCATTAAAACGTATGCAAACGTTTAAAGAGATGAAGATGTTGTTTTCTTATGATGTAGAGAAATTGTATCCAAAAGAGACCTCTCTTGGAAGATATGCTGTTAAGTTAGTCCAAGAAAAATTGTTAGTGAAATTACCTGAGAGTGAAATAACAAACATAGCTATGCACTTTGTTAATGCAGAAGAAGAAAGTATTAGCGAAGTAACAGCTTTGGATTCAGAAGAGCTAATAAAAGAGATTACATGTATTATTGAGAGGGCGTTTGAAACGAAAATTGACCGCAAAGGGTTTAATTACAATAGATTTGAAATACATTTGAGGTATTATCTAAAACGAATTGAAGAAAAGAAACAGTTTTTAGATGATAATGGTGTACTTTTTAGGGCTATGAAAGAAGAAAGCCCTAAAATCTATGAATGTGTAGTACGTATTGGTGTTATTATTGATGAAAGACTGAACGCACAAATTACCGAAGATGAAATATTATATTTAATGATACATATTAATCGGATTTTAAAAAATAATATAATAACTTAAGGATTGTAACTCATAATTGAGGCATTACCGAAGTTGACACGAAAATAATTGTGTCATTTCGGTTTTTTTTTATGGCAATAACAATTATTGGACAACAATCCAACAATTGAATTAAATATATAGAATAGGACAAATAAAAAGGGGAGAAAAAACATGGCGAAAAAAGGGAAATATGAAGAACTTGCAACAAAAGTTTTACAACTTATAGGTGGAAAGGATAATATAAGTAATTTTGGTCATTGCATGACACGCTTAAGATTTAATTTGAAAGATAACAGCATTGTTGATTTAAGTGAAATTCAGAAAATAAACGGAGTGATCGGAGCACAATGGTCTAATGAGCAACTTCAAGTTATTATAGGACAATCGGTTGGGGATGCATACAAGCTTATATGCACAAAGGCTGAATTTGAGGTTGAAAAAGCTATAGATGAGAATTTAGATAATAAAAAGAAGTTTAGCTTTGGAGCGATTGTTGATGGGATTTCTGGAAGCTTGATGCCATTATTACCAGCATTGATTGGTGCAGGAATGTTAAAAGTTATTATTATTTTGGGCGGATTATTTGGTGTTTTGACTACAAAGATGCCAACATATGTAGTATTATCATTTGCAGCTGATGCTGGGTTTTATTTTCTTCCTGTATTTCTAGGAGCAACGGCTGCAAATAAATTTAAAACTAATATGGGATTAGGAATGCTGTTAGGAGCAATTTTGATACATCCAACCATGGTAGCAAATGTTGCAGGTAAAGTTGGAATGTCCATTTTCAGTATTCCTATTTATGGAATATCTTATGCAAATACTATTTTTCCAGTGATTATGGCAGTATTTGTAATGGCATATGTTGAGAAATTCTTTCAAAAAATTGCACCGGATTCAATTAAAATGATAATAGTGCCACTAGGAACTATTTTAATAATGTTGCCATTGACCCTATGTCTGATTGGACCTGCTGGTGGTTTTTTAGGTGTTTATTTAGCAAAAGGAATCATGCTTTTATATAATACAACAGGTTTCTTTGGAGTTGCACTTTTAGCAGCTGTATATCCACTGCTAGTAATAACAGGTATGCATGGAGCTTTGGTCCCTTATATGTTCCAGTCATTTGCTTCTTTTGGATATGAACCAATAGTGTGTACTGCAGGAGTACTTTCCAACATTAATCAAGGCGCTGCATCAGCAGCAGTAGCATTAAAGTGTAAAGGAAAAAAGACAAAATCAACGGCGGCTTCTAGTGCTATTGCAGCAGTTATAGGTGGAGTAACAGAGCCGGCAATGTTTGGTATTAATCTGAGATTGAAGAAGCCACTGTATGCATCAATGATTGGGAATTTCTGTGGAGCAGCATTTGCAGGTTTAATGAAAGTATACGCTTATGCATTTGCAGGAAGTGCAGGGATTTTTGGTATAGCAGGATTCATAGGGCCTGTAAAAATGAATGTTATATATATGGGAATAAGTGTTGTAATTGGCTTTGCCGTAACATTTATTATAACTTTGTTTATCTATAATGGCGAAGAAATATATTAAAATAAAAGGAGGAATGAAAAATGAGTTTTCCAAAAGAGTTTTTTTGGGGAGGCGCTACAGCAGCAAATCAGTTTGAAGGTGGATGGAATGAAGATGGAAAGGGTGATAGCGTTTGCGATCATATGACAAGTGGAACTGTAGATAAACATCGTTATTTCACTAATATAATACAAAGTGATGCTCAGTATCCGTCCCACGAAGGGATAGATTTCTATCACAGGTACAAAGAAGATATTGCTTTATTTGCAGAAATGGGATTTCGTATGTTTCGTATGTCCATTAACTGGACGAGGATATTTCCAAACGGAGATGATGAAATACCTAATCAAAAAGGATTGGATTTTTATAAATCTATTTTTGAGGAATGTAGAAAATACGGAATTGAGCCGTTAGTAACGATTTCTCATTATGAATTGCCTTACCATTTGATGAAGAAATATGATGGGTGGGTAAATCGTAAATGTATTGACTTTTATATTCAATATTGTAATACACTGTTTGTAGAATATAAAGATTTGGTCAAATATTGGCTTACTTTTAATGAAATAAATTGTCTTACAATGAGTATAGGAGATATTTTGTCAGGTGGTTTTAAGTGCGAAGATGGACCTGCACAAGTAATGGGAGGTCAGGATACAAAAGAACAACTGACCAAAAGATATCAGGCATTACATCATCAATTTATTGCTAGTGCAAAAGCAGTAAAATTAGGTCATGAAATTAATCCGGAATTTGTAATCGGGTGCATGATTGCAGGAGGTTGCATCTATCCATATAGTTGTAATCCTGATGATGTATTATTGGCACAGAAAGATATGAGGATGAACTATTTTTGTGGGGATATACAAGTAAGAGGAGAATATCCGTATTTTACAAAACGAATGTTTGATGAATTTGGCATTTCAATTTCTATAGAAGATGGTGATAGAGAGATACTTAAGAGTGGTAAGGTAGATTTTTATAGTCTTAGTTATTATATGAGTACTTGCAGGACAATTGATGAAGAGGTATTAAAGACTGCTGGAAATGTTGTCATGGGAGTTAATAATCCATATTTGAAATCAAGCGATTGGGGATGGCAGATTGATCCCAAAGGGTTACGATATCTATTGAATGAATTGTATGGTAGATATGAAATTCCAATTATGGTAGTAGAAAATGGATTAGGAGCAATTGATAAAGTAGAGGTAGATGGTTCCATCCATGATAACTACAGAATTAATTATTTACGTGATCATATTAATCAGATTAATGAAGCAATCAAGGATGGGGTAGATGTGATTGGATTTACTCCATGGGGATGCATTGATTTGGTTAGTATATCAACTGGTGAAATGAAAAAAAGATATGGATTTATTTATGTAGATAAAGATAATGATGGAAATGGAACATTGGATAGATCACGTAAAGACTCATTTTATTGGTATAAAAAAGTAATTGCATCCAATGGGGATACTCTTTATTAATTATTTAAAAAAATGATTTATAAAAGGGATCAGAAATATGTAGTGCAAGTAATTTGTGATAAAAATTATGAGTAGAAAGGATTTGATGGATTTTAAAGGTTATGCTTCGCCTATGCCATAAATCAAGGATTAAATAAAAACCGTATTGGAGAAATCCAATACGGTTTTTTCATTAAATGAGAATTATAATTCCACATTTTGCCATTGAAATTATAATTATAAGTATTGAAATATTATAACAAATAGTTTATAATCAAACATGTATCAAACATGTTTGAAAATGGGGGGGATAAAGTGGATAAATCTGATAGTACTAAAAATGAATTAATCAAATCAGTAATAGAATTATTGCAAGAATGTAATGATGTTTCAGAGATAACATCAAGAAAAATAACAGAAAGAGCAAAAACAAATTTATCAACCATAAATTATCATTTTAATTCTAAAGATGAATTAATAAATATTGCAGTAAATAAATTAATAGGAAGTGTGGCCGACACTTATTTTCATAAGATAGAAGATAATAAAAAAACACCAAAAGATAAACTTAGAGATTTTTTAGTAAATATTAGCGATATAGTAATTGATTTTAGAAAATACACAAAGTTAACTATTTCGTATATTTTATTAAATGGGGAATTTACTCAAGCCATTGAAATGCTACCTTTGGTTAAGGACTGTTTTCATGGAAGTAAAAGTGATGAAGAGTGTAAAATCATATCATATCAATTAATATCATTTATGCAGTTAGTATTTTATAGAGCAGATGAATTTAAATCTTTTAGTAAAATTGATATTATTAATAAACAAGAAAGAGATAGGCTTATTGATATTCAACTAGATATTTTTATTAAATAATGTTGGGGGTAAAAATAATGAGCAAAGCATTTAATTTGTCCGAATATATGAGCGAAAGTATTGAAAATATAGTTAAAAAAGTTTTAAAATCATCCATAAAAAATCCAAAGGAAACTGCATTTGTAATAAAATATATGTTAGCTGTAAATGAGTCAAAAATTAAAAGAAAGATGCTAGAAATTAAAGGAGAGCATATACCACCATTTTTTATGGGAAGTATTGCTACTAATTGTAACTTATATTGTAAGGGCTGTTATGCAAGAGCTAATAAATCCTGTGGGGACAACTTAAAAGATTATGAGATATCAGAAGAAAGATGGGGAGAGATATTCGATGAAGCGGTGGATATTGGAATTTCATTTGCATTATTATTAGGAGGAGAACCGTTAATGAGAAGAGGGGTGATTGAAAAAGCTGCGGCGGTTAAAGAAATAGTTTTTCCAATTTTCACTAATGGAACTATGTTTGATGAAAGTTATATAAATTTATTTGATAAAAATAGAAACCTTATACCAATGATAAGTATTGAGGGGGATATAGATCAAACCGATGGAAGAAGAGGAATAGGCACTTATAATTCAATAATGACTTCAATGTATAGTTTAAATAAAAAAGGAATTTTATTTGGATGTTCCGTAACTGTAACAAATGAAAATATAATTATTGTTACAAGTAAAGAGTTTGTACAGGAGATATATAATAAAGGAACAAGAGTTATAGTATTTGTGGAATATGTTCCAATAATTAAATCCACTAGAAATCTTGTAATCTCAGATAAAGAACGTTTATTATTAGAAGAAAAGATAGCGGAACTTCGAAAAGTATTTGAAAGCATAGTTTTTATATCATTCCCAGGTGATGAGAAATATGCAGGTGGATGTTTAGCTGCTGGAAGAGGCTTTTTTCACATAAATGCTAGTGGTAATGCTGAACCATGTCCATTTTCACCATATTCAGATGTTAATTTAAAAGAATGTAGTTTAAGAGAAGCTTTAAAATCACCATTATTTAAAAAGATTAAAGAAAATGAAATGTTACTTGGGCAACATGAAGGTGGTTGCATATTGTTTGAAAAAGAAGAGGATGTTAAAGAGTTGTTAGGGAAGCAATAATATGGTAAGGGTGAGGAGCAAGACCCCTTACTACAATAACTTAATCAGCTCTTCTAACTCTTCAGATAACTCTCTTGCCAGCGTAAAATCAGTATCTTTTAAAGCTAGCTCTATTTCTGTTTCAACTAATTTTTTCTTGGATTCAATTTCTAAATAGTCTTTGTCGAAATGATTAGCATAAATCATCTTTCTAAATTTTCGTATACTGGTTTTTCTAATTGTCTTATCTTCAATGATTAAAACATAATCCATACAGTTTACTATAGTATAGAAATCATGGGAAACCATTAGAATAGCACCTTTATAGTTATTCAGGGCTTTTTCCAGTGCTATTTGTGAATAAGTGTCTAAATGACTTGTTGGCTCATCAAGAAGCAAAAGACTAGCTTTGCTAGCAGAAATTTTAGCTAATTGAAGCATGTTTTTTTCTCCACCGGATAAAGAACCTATTTTTTGATTAATGACGCCTTCTTCGAAACCATAGCTAGCAATATATAATTTAATCGCTTCATAAGTTTTAAAACCAGCATCGAAAAATTCTTCAAGTATGGTATTAGACTCATTTAGTGTTTTGCCTTGAACTTGAGATAAATAAGCAACTTGAATTTGTTCATTTATCTCAATAGAATCATTTGTATTGTTAAAGATTTCTGAGAGTAAAGTTGTTTTTCCTGTACCATTTGGACCAATAAGGGCTACTTTATCAGTAGATTTAATCTCAAAGTTAACATTTTCTAGAAGCATATCATCAAATCTAGCACTGTAATCATTAACCTTTAAAGCAATGGATTCCTCTATTTTCTTAACGCTAGCAAAACTTATATTGGGCTGTTTAATATCTACAAATGGAGTTTTGATTTTACGCTTTTCTAATCTTTCTTGAATTTTAACTCTAGCATTTAGAGCTCTCCCTCTATAAGATTCATTATGTTCAGTTGCAAGGAATCTTAGTTTATCTACTAAAACTTGGTTTCTCTCAAGTTCTTCATTATCAGCAGTAGCCAGTTCTTGTAACTCAATTTTAGTTTGAAGCAGTGAAAAGTTATAATCAATATAGCTTCCTTCAAATTCTTGAAGCTCCAGATTTTCAAGATGCAAAATTTTATTAAAACAATGATTCAATAGATATCTGTTGTGTGTAACAATTAACATTGTTCCTTTGCAGGAATTAATTAGATCTCTAAGAGAATTAAGGTTTTCAAAGTCTAAAAACACATCGGGCTCATCCATAATTATGAGGTCTGGACTATTTAGCATTTCCTTAATTACTTGAATAAGCTTTAATTCTCCACCACTAAGTTCAGATATCATTAGATCTTTATACTTAATTAAGTTTATAAGATTCAGTTTTTTATCAATGATGTTTTCGAAATCATCACCATTAAGTGCATTAAATGCGTCTAAAGTTTGTTGATACTCCTCTAGTAAAGTATCAATATCTGAAGATGTTTCCATTTCAGTACAAATAAGCGTCATTTTTTTTTGGAGTTTAATAAATTCTTCTCCTATATATTCGAAAACTGTAATTTCTGTTATTTTCTCTAGTTGTGAGAACTGACTTACATACCCAATTCTACAATTTGGGGACATCTCTAACTTACCATCGAACATATATTTTTCTGGATCCATAATTATATCTATAAGTGTACTTTTTCCGCTACCATTTGTACCTATAAAAGCACAATGCTCACCATCTTCTAATGTAAATGAAATGTTATTATATAGTTCCTTTTGCGGAAATGAGTAGGACAAGTTATCAACTGTTATCATATTATTACCTCTCTTTATCACTAAAAAAGAGCCTATAAAAATAAGCTCTTCAATGTAGTCTCTAGTCAATTGCAATTTTACATTTGTTTTCCATATATTAAAGACATTTTACTGAGTTTAACATTGATATCATAACACGTTTTTCGACTAACTTCAATCATTTCATATCAGTAGCAAAAATGGTATCATTTCTTGTAAATGTTGTGGTACTTGGAATGAATTATCGTTTCATTTTGCTTCTTTATTATATTAGAATCCACCATTCTTCAGCTTCATTAAATAACTCAATTTCTTTTCCATCAATGTTGCATTTATATCTAACTGCGTTATTAATAAGCTTCATACTTCTAATAGGATCTTTTATTTCAAACTCTTCATCGTTGTAAGTCAATTCAAAAGGGATATCCCATCCATTACCATTATTATCAGGTTTACTTGCAACAGCAACTAACATTTTTTCATTTTTATTTCCCCAAGCCATAACATCAATCTCCTTAGTCAATTTTCTATTTCCTAAATACTATAATACACTTTAAATATACTTAGCGCTGAAAAACAAGTAATTTAAAACAAATTGTGTGTGAATGTATATTTTAGAAAATAGATAAAAACATTAATATGGTACAATAATATTAGTTTTATATTTTGAACAATAAAATCGGAGATGAAGATATATGGATGAGAAAAGAAAAGATGAAATAGGAAATCTATTTCTATTAAAAAAAGAAACATCCACAGAATTGCTAAAAGACCTAGAAATCCAAGAAATTATATTTTTAATCTATTCTGCAAAAGAATTTAAAGAAAAAAAAGCATTTCTTAATGATAACTTCAATGAAAAAATAGAGATATTTTCAAATGTGTTGAGGGATAAAATTAAAGACGCAGATGAATTGTATATAGCTTATGACAAAACAACTAATTATCCATATATAGATGCTGATGATAGAATATGGATTTTTTCCAAAGAAGAGTATGCTTTGAATGCTGAGGATTATTTTTTACAGCAGTTAATAATGCTTGAAATGAAAAAGATTAATTCCCAAGAAATAATTAAGACATTTGCTATGCTACACAGTTTAGGAATAAAAAAAATAATAATTGACAATGGCAAATATACTACAGAAATTAATAGAGACGATATATTACCACCACCTGATTGGAAAGACACACCTGAGATAAGTATTCCTGTAACAAATCCTAAATTGCAACATGCAATGATTGGATTTTTTCAAAGATTGTATTCAAAAAACAATTATGAAGGTAAAGAGCGAACTCTTCATCAATTAGAGGACAAGATGCTTGGTGAAGTAATTAATGCAAAATATTTAATTCCAATGCAGTTAAAAGAAAATGAGCCATCTGTTCCAAATGAACAGGGGACTCGGACAATAAAAGGTGGTGCTACAATACAATTTCCCAATTTAGTAGATAACGACGATACAACGTGGCTACCGGCATTCACTGATTGGACAGAATTTGAAAAAGCATATGACAAAAACATATGGAGTAGTAATGTAACAACTTATGATGATTTATTGGCTTTATCTAAAGAAATGGAGGGTGTAGTTATTAATTGTAAAGGAATTTCTCTTCGTATAAATGAAAAAAATAAAAAGATGATTGAAGACTTTAAAAAAGAAATAAATAAGCCCAAAACTGCATCAGTAAAGAAATGTACTGTGAAAAAAGATACTAAGATTATGCTAGGTGAGCCGAAGGAATATCCTTCTAAAATGATAGAAGCTGCTAAAAAATATATGAAAAAGCAGAAATGCATCAAAAATGCTTATTTACAACTTATGATAAAGGATAGTGAAAAAAGTTATTTAATGGTAGTGGATTTTGATGGTGAGAAGGAAAAAATATTTAAAGGTATTGCGGATTCTGCGTTTCCATATTTGGATGGTATGTTTCTTGATATGGTAGGAATGGATGCTTGGGCTAAGAATGTGATAAAGGATATTAATCCATTTTATACTAAAAAGAAATTATTTGGATTATTTTAATAGTAGAAAATAATAATAAGTATTGACAAAAAAAGCTTTAAGAGTATTTTTTTTATAGGTAATAAGTTCGTTCACGTACGAAATAATATAATCATTAAATATTGAAATTGGGAGGAATAATAATGAAAATAGAGGTTTGGTTCGATTTTGTTTGTCCATTTTGCTATATAGGTAAAAGGAGATTAGAAATTGCATTGGAAAAATTTGAACATAAGGATGAGGTTGAAATGATTTTTAGAAGCTTTGAACTTGATCTGTCATCTAAAAAGAATTTTGATGAAAATATTAATGAGATTATAGCAAAAAAATATGGTATATCAGTAGAACAAGCTAAAGCATCAAATAATCAAATAGCAGCTGAGGCTAAAGCTATAGGCCTTAACTATAATTTTGATGATTTAATACCTACAAATAGTTTTGATGCTCACAGATTAGCACAATATGCAAAAACAGAAGGCAAGATGAATAAGTTATCAGAAAGAATTTTAAAGGCTTATTTTGTAGATTCTTTAAATATATCTGATCATAAAGTATTAGCTGCTCTTGCTGGTGAAGTTGGAATTAATAGCCATAAAGCATTAAGTATTTTGGAATCAGAACAGTATGGTGAAGAAGTAAGAAAAGATGAAGAAACTGCTTCAAAACTACGAATCAGTGGTGTTCCTTACTTTGTAATTAATAATAAATATACAGTGTCTGGTGCACAATCATCTGAAATATTTTTAGAAACACTTGAGAAAGCAAGAGAAGAAGAATATAGTTTATAGTTAGTAGACCCCTTGACAGTATACAAAATTAGACATATAATTGTGAGCAAGTTAAATAAAAAATACGATGACTTAGAAAAGTAAATTTTGTAGCATTTAGTAAGAGAACTTATCATTTGGTGGGAGATAAGATTTGCGAAGAAATTGAAAATCACTTATGAGTAGTTTTTGCTGAAGATTTAATTGTTGTGTAAGCAATACCGGTAGCAACCGTTATATTGCCCAATATTGAATAGGGTTTTCCTTGAGATATTTTTGAGAGGTCACTTTTTAAGTGACAAATAGTGTGGTACCGCAGAGTTTAAGACTTTGTCTCTAGTTAATAGAGACAAGGTCTTTTTTATTTTACAAAAATAATTAGGGGGCAAAAAAAATGAGTAATTACAGTGTATTTTTACCAAGTTATAGTATAGGAGAGGATGTTTATAAAAAAATTCCTGAAATTTGTAAAGGATATGGAAAGAAAGCAGTAGTAGTTGGTGGAAAAACAGCTATGGAAAAAGCAAGAGGAGCACTTTTAGAAGGGGTTAAAGGTTCAAATATAGAGATATTAGATTTTGTGTGGTTTGGTGGGGACTCAACCTATGAAAATGTAGAGATGCTTAGAAAAAATCCAGTGGTAGCAACTGCAGATATGATTTTTGCAGTTGGTGGGGGAAGGAGTGTTGATACAAGCAAAACAATGTGTGATCAAACAGGACAAACATTATTTGTATTTCCAACAATAGCTTCAAATTGTGCTGCAATAACAGTAACAACAGTAATTTATGATGCTAATCACGTATTTAAGGAGTTATATTTTCCTAAAAAACCTGCAACCCATTGCTTTATTAATACTAAAATAATATCAGAAGCGCCAAGTAATTTTATTTGGGCAGGTATAGGCGACGCATTATCAAAAGAATATGAATGTACATTTTCTTCAAGAGATGATGAACTTGACCATACAAACCTTTTAGGAGTAGATATAAGTCGTAACTGTGTAGAACCAATTTTAAAATATGGTAAAAAGGCTTATGAAGATGTTAAACTTCACAAGGTAACACGTGAGCTAGAACAAGTAATTCTTAATATAATAATTACAACAGGGCTTGTATCAGTTTTTGTAATAAATGATTATAATAGTTGTCTTGCTCATTCCGTATATTACGGATGTACAACATTAGAAAACATAGAAAAAAATCATTTACATGGAGAAGTAGTATCCTATGGCGTTTTGGTTATGCTTACCTGTGATAAGCAATATAAAGAACGGGATAGAGTTTATGCTTTTAATAAAAGCATTGGGCTTCCAACTTGTTTAGCTGATATTGAGGTAGAAGAAAAAGACATTGATAAAGTACTTGATAAAGCTATGGAAACAGGGGACATAAAACATGTTCCTTATAAAATAACTAGAGAAATGATTTATAATGCCATGGTGGATTTAGAAAAACTAGCATTATGATAAAAAATATTTACAAGTAATATAGTAAAAAAATAAGGGGACTTCAGCACTTTTTAAATAAAGTGGTTGAAGTCTTTTTGTATTTCATTATTAATATTTTTATTATTAGAATAAGCTATATGTTTTATAGGTGCTTTTGATTAGAAAAAACTTCAAACTCCACTTGTAATGTATACGTTTTAGGTATATGATAAATGTATACCATTTAGATATACATTTGAGAAAGTTATTCACAAGAATGGTTGAAACAGTAAAACATATAGTAAAACTATACCAATAAGGTTAACTATGGGGGCACACAAAAAAATCATACTTCCGAGGCTAAGAAAAATATAAACCCATAAATCTAATTGAAAAGTTATAAGTTTATAAAACAAGCTATTAGTGAAAGGGGGATAATTTCATGAACAAAGTTATGGATTTAGATGAAGTTATAGAAAAGGTTCAAGATGGAGCGACAATTATGTTTGGCGGTTTTCTAGGAATAGGTGCGCCTCTTAAATCGATTGATAAATTAGTAGAAAAAGGGGTTAAAGATTTAACTATAATTTCAGTAGTTAACGCGTATCCCGGGCAGGATTTTGACATTGCACGATTGTACAAAAACAAACAGGTTAAAAAATTAATAACTGCTCATTCTGGAACTTGCCAGCTTTCATTGGAACAATTTAAAAACGGAGATATTGAAATTGAATATTTTCCAATGGGTAGTCTTGTTGAAAAAATCAGGGCAGCTGGTTCTGGATTAGGTGGAGTTCTTACGCCTACAGGCATAGGCACATTAGTTGAAGAAGGTAAACAAAAAATTATAATAGAGGGTAAAATGTATTTAATTGAATTACCACTGAAGGCTGATTTTGCATTTATAAAAGGTTACAAGGGTGATAGATTAGGAAATATACAATACCGTGGGTTAGGCATTAATACAAATCCAATTATGGCTATGGGTGCAGACTATACAGTAGCAGAAGTAAATGAAATAGTTGATGTTGGTGGTATTGAACCTGAATGCGTAGGTACACCTGGTGTATTTGTTAATGCTGTTGTTCAAGGATATAAATTTGATGAACATAAAAAAGTATATACTGATTTATGGGTTCGTTCTAAGCAATTAAAATAATTGATTATTTATATAAAGAAAAGGAGGTAATTGAGTATGGAGGCAAGAGAAATAATTGCTCGGAGGGCGGCTAAGGAACTAAGTAATGGGCAAGTGGTGAATTTAGGGTTTGGAATGCCAACAGGCGTTGCCAATTATTTACCTGAGGGTGTGGAAGTAATATTGCAATCTGAAAATGGTTGCTTAATGTTTGGAGCTACACCAAAACTAGGAAATGAAGATCCTGATGTTGCAAACGCTGCTGGACAACCTATTAGTTTATTACCAGGAGCTGCAGTTTTTGATTTGGCCACATCATTTTCCATTATTCGTGGAGGGCATGTTGATGCCACAGTACTTGGAGCACTTGAAGTAGATCAAGAAGGCAATATTGCCAACTGGGCTATGCCACTTGCACCAGAAAAATTTCAGCCAGGTATGGGTGGTGCAATGGATTTAGTAAATGGAGCTCGTAAAGTTATTGCTACGTTAAAGCATTCTAGTAAGAGTGGATCTAAGATATTAAAAAAATGTATTCTTCCCATAACAGGAAAGGGAGTAGTTGATATTATCGTTACTGAAAAAGCAGTATTCGAAGTAACTGCTACGGGGCTGGTACTTATTGAAATGTTTGAAGGTCTAACTATTGATGACATTCGTAGTATTACAGAGGCTGATTTCACAGTTTCAGACAATATAGCCGTATATAGACTGTAGTGAACTGCAACTTTAAATTAGACATTGAAAATAATAAAAACAACTTAAGCGGCCTTAGTCCTAAATTACAAAGGACTAAGGCCGTTTAACCTTTTTCAATATATTTTCATGAATTTCCTATGGTATAATTATGATATAAAATTCGATTCGGAGTGATATATTATGGATAATATGGATCGCAAAATATTGGAGTGTTTAAAAGATAATTCTAGGAGTAAGGCATCGGCAATAAGTAAAGAAATTCATTTGTCAGTTTCAGCAGTAATTGAACGTATTCGTAAAATGGAGATAAACGGCACAATAAAAAACTATACAATAATATTAGATGAAACTAAACTGGGGAATGATACAAGTGCTTTAATGGAAGTTAGTCTTGATCATCCTAAGTTTAATGAAACATTTACTAAGGCGATTAAAGAAAATAATAATATAGTTTTTTGCTATTACCTAACAGGTGATTGTGATTTTATGCTTAAAATACTTTGTAAATCAGCGGACGATTTGGAGAAAATTCACAGTGAAATAAAAAGTTTAGAAGGAGTATCTAGAACAAAAACTTATTGCATTCTAAAAGATATAAAAGGTTGATAATAAAAATACATTATATAATAAATTTTATAAATAAAACGATATAAAATTACGAAACTGAAAATTATATGCTGTATGAGATGAAGAACAGTAAAAATTTCGGCATAAAGCATGATAAACAATAAATTACACATGAATTACATAAAGCATTGAAAAAATTCCGTTAATAATATAATATATACCTATAGATACATAACAAATTATCAATAAAAGATACATATTTATATAAAATGTAAAATAATACAGTTGCTATAGTATTAGGTTGTTAAAAATACAGGGGGAATTCGAATGGAAAATTTGGGATATTACAATGGACAGTATGATTTAATTGAAAATATGAAAATACCAATGAATGATCGTGTCTGCTATTTTGGGGATGGAGTTTATGATGCTACATATAGCAGAAATCATATTATATTTGCATTAGATGAACATATAGATCGTTTTTTTAACAGTGCAGGGTTATTAAAAATGAAAATTCCATATACAAAGGATGAGTTAAAAGATTTACTTAACAAAATGGTTCAAAAAGTTGACTCAGGTGAACAATTTGTATATTGGCAAGTAACAAGAGGAACAGGTATGCGTAATCATGCATTCCCATCTGAAGATGTTAAAGCAAATATTTGGATTATATTAAAACCATTAAATATAAAGAATATGGCACAAAAATTAAAATTGATTACCTTAGAGGATACAAGATTTTTGCATTGTAATATAAAGACTTTGAATTTATTACCAAGTGTAATGGCAGCACAAAAGACTGAAGAAGCGGGATGTCAGGAAGCAGTATTTCATAGAGGTGATAGGGTAACTGAATGTGCCCATAGCAATGTATCTATTATTAAAGATGGTGTTTTTAAAACAGCTCCAACAGATAATTTGATTCTACCAGGGATAGCAAGAGCACATATTATAAAAATGTGTAAAAAATTTAATATTCCAGTAAATGAAACTGCATTTAATTTAAAGGAATTAATGGATGCGGATGAAGTTATAGTTACAAGTTCAGGACAGTTTTGTATGGCTGCACGAGAAATAGATGGAAAGTCTATAGGTGGCAAGGCACCTGAAATAGTAAAAAAATTGCAAGAGGCATTACTTGATGAATTTTTAGAAGAGACGAATTAAGGGCGAGGAGGGGAGTTTATGAATCAGGAAGAATTAACAATATTAAATATAGGGGAAAATTTAGATAATTTAATGAATTTAGATCCAAGAGGATATGGAGTATGTAGAATTTTATATAGTGCAGCAAGAGAGTATACTAAAGAACCTTTAACAATGCATAGTGCTAAGAAATTAGTAAACACGTTAAAAGAAGGCGATTTAGTATATATAATGACAGGCTTTGTACTACTTCCATTTAAGAAAGCTGAGATGGATGGAATTGTAAGTTCAATGCTTTTAGCAAGAGCTTTGGTGAAGGGTTTTAATGTAAAGCCGGTGATAATATGTCCAGATGAAAATATTATAGCAGTAAAAAATTTAGCATATGTAGTTGGATTGCATTTTCAGGATAGTATAAAAAGTTTAAAAGAATATCCTTTATCATTGGCAGGCATAACATTTACAAAGGATGTTATGAAAGCTGAGAAACAAGCTGATGAGCTAATAGCAGAAGAACTTCCAAGTGCAGTTATAAGTATAGAATGCCCAGGAGCTAATTCTTTTGGTGTTTATCATAATGCAGTAGGAAAAGATGTAAGTGAATTTGAGGCAAAGCAGGATATTTTGTTTACTAAATTAAAAGCAAAAGGTGTTCTAAATATTGCAATAGGAGACCTTGGAAATGAAATGGGTATGGGAACTATAAAAGAACATTTGGAAGCATATATTCCATACGCAGCTAAAGGAAGTTGTACATGTGGATGTGATGGTGGAATACTAGCAAATGTGAAGAGTGATAATATTATAACATCCACAGTTTCAGACTGGGGATGTTATGGACTTATAGGTGCCATAGCATATTTAAAAAAGGATTTAAAGATAATGCATACAAAAGAAATGGAAGAAGAAGCTATAAAAGTAGCATCTAAAAGTGGAATGATAGATATGTATGGAGATTTGATTCCATCCATAGACGGATGCAATTTATCAATGAATACTTCAATAGTTAATTTGATGAGGGAATGTATATCCTCTGCCATGGAACTAGAAAAAACATGTGCTACTTGGTTTGAAAAAGTAATTGAACTTGGCTTTTATGAAAACGAAGCAGTTGAAAACAATGAAATTGAATCACTAAAAAGGATAATTTAAAGGGCGTGATAATATAGATGACTATTCAGCACAGAATAGAGTAGAAAATATAAGGGAGATAAAATATGGACTATTCAAAGATGGAGCCTTATGCTGTTCGTAAATTAATACGTGAAGAAAAGATTACAACCCCAACAGCAGGAATGTGTCTAGGGTTTGCGCAAGCTAATTTGGTTATCTTACCTAAGGATTTAGCCTATGACTTTTTATTATTTACTCAAAGAAATCCTAAGTCCTGCCCGGTACTGGAAGTAAGTGACGTTGGGAATAAAAAACTCAAATACTTAGGTGAAGATATTGATATTAGTAAAGATATTCCTAAATATAGAGTTTATGAAGATGGAGTTTTAACTGGTGAATATACAGATATTGAAAATCTGTGGAGAGAAGATTTTGTAAGCTTTTTAATTGGATGTAGTTTTTCTTTTGAGTCCGAGCTTATTGAAGCTAATATTTCTATAAGACACATTGAAGAAAATTGTAATGTACCTATGTTCATTACTAATATTGACTGCACTCCGGCAGGTATATTTAATGGAAAAATGGTTGTAAGTATGAGACCAATTACCTATAATAATATAGTAAAATCAGTTTTAATAAGTGGAGAAATGCCTAAGGTTCACGGTGCACCAGTTCATATAGGAGATCCATCAATTATTGGAATTACAGATATAAATAAACCGGATTTTGGAGATCATGTTTCTGTAAAAGATAATGAGGTACCGGTATTTTGGCCTTGTGGTGTTACCCCACAAGCAGTAGTTATGAATGTTAAACCTAAAATAGTTATTACACATTCTCCAGGACATATGCTAATAACCGATATAAAAAATATAGATTTGAAGTACTAGGCATCATGAAAGAAATAACAAGTGAGTATCAAAGGAGATATTATGTACAAGGTGGATTTGAATTGTGATTTAGGAGAAAGTTTTGGAAATTATAAAATTGGATCAGATGAAGAGATTATTCCTTATATATCATCTGCAAATATTGCTTGTGGATTTTCTGCTTCTGATCCAGTAGTTATGGATAATACGGTTAAATTAGCAAAACAATACAAGGTTTCTGTTGGTGCGCATCCAGGCCTTGCAGATCTAGTTGGTTTTGGAAGAAGGAAAATGGAAATCTCTAATAAAGAGGCTAAGGTAGTTGTTCAATATCAAATTGGAGCATTAAATTCATTTTGTTTAGCTCATGGCACTAAAATGAATCATGTAAAACCACATGGTGCACTTTACAATATGGCAGCAAAAGATTTAAATTTGGCTTTAGCTATTTGTGAAGGAATATATGAAGTAAACCCAAACTTGATTTTGCTTGGGTTATCTGGAAGCAAATTCATTGAGGCCGCAAAAAAAACAGGATTAAAAGCAGCAAGTGAAGTTTTTGCAGATAGAGCATATAACGATGACGGTACTTTAGTGGCGAGAACCAAAGACGGTGCAGTCATTACGGATGAAGAAGTAGCAATAAAAAGAGTAATTAGAATGATTAGAAAAAATAAAGTTCAAACTATAAATGGAATAGATATTCCCATAAAAGTAGATTCTATATGCGTACATGGGGATGGGATAAAAGCGTTGGAGTTTGTTAAAAAAATAAGTGAAACTCTTAAAAAAGAAAATATCGCAATAACTTCATTAGATAAAAAAGTAAAAGGAATTTAATAGTGGGTGATAAAATATGGAGCGAGATAACTTCAGCATTTTGCAGGTAAGTGAAACTTCAGCTTTAATTGAATTTGGAAATAAGATTGACAAAAATATAAATAAAAAAATAAGAATATTCGCTGAATACCTTGATAAGAACCCATTTTATGGGTTTATAGAATATGTACCATACTTTTCAAGCATCTCTGTGATTTATAATCCCATAATGATAAAAAGTGATGAACCATACAAAGCAGTAAAGCTAAAATTACAGGATATATTATCAAAACTTGATTTCTCTTATGATTATCAGGAGCATATCGTTGAAATACCAGTTTGTTATGGACATGAATTTGGGCCAGATATAGAGCACGTGGCAGAAATTAATAATCTTACTGTAGATGAGGTAATAAAAATACATTCTAAAGGTGAATATTTAGTATATATGATTGGATTTGCACCAGGATTTCCTTATTTAGGAGGGCTTTCAGAAAAAATTCATACTCCAAGACGGAAATCTCCAAGAATAGCAATTCCAGAGGGTTCTGTTGGAATTGCAGGCGAGCAGACAGGGGTTTACACAATAGAAACTCCAGGAGGATGGCAAATAATAGGAAGAACTCCTTTGAAATTATTTGATTTAAATAGCGAAGATAAAACTCTTTTAAAATGTGGTGATATAGCAAAATTTTGCCCTATTTCTTATGAGGAATATTTGAATTTAAAGGAGAAGATACAATGAGTTTAACTGTAATAACTCCGGGTATGTTAACAACAATCCAGGATAATGGAAGGTATGGCTATCAAAAACATGGAGTTATTGTTAGTGGCGCTATGGATACCTATGCCATGAGGTTATCAAACATTATGATTGGAAATGATGAAAATGAAGGTGTCCTTGAAATCACATTAATCGGCCCTTCATTAAATATAACAAAGGGAAATTTAATCTCCATAACTGGAGCAAATCTTTCACCAACAATTGATGGCAGAAAAGTTCCTATGGGAAGACCAATTTATTTAAAGGAAGATTGCATTTTAAAGTTTGGCAGATGTATAAGTGGATGCAGATGTTATTTATCAGTGGCTGGAGGTTTTGATATTCCTATATTTATGGGGAGTAAAAGTACATATTTAAGAGCAAAGATTGGTGGAAAAGATGGTAGAGTTCTGAAAAAAGATGATGTACTTGAACTTGGACATAAAAGCGAACTTTCTTTAAGCATAATAAAAAAATTAACAGAAGTTAATAAAACAGAAAGTTTCTCATATACAAAGTGGTATATGAAAAATTTTATAAATCAAAATTTAGAATTTGTAGTTATTAGGGTATTTGAAGACAGGCAATTTAAAAATGTAAGTGAGAAGAGCATTAACGAGTTTTTCAACTCAATATTTATCATAGATACTAAATCAGATAGAATGGGTTATAGATTAAATGGACCTAAAATTAATTTTAATGAAAACATTGAAATGATATCTGGGGAGGTATCATTGGGAACTATTCAAATTCCACCAGACGGAGATCCAATAATTCTTTTAGCTGATAGGGGGACATCAGGTGGATATCCTAAAATAGCTCACGTAGCCTCCTATGACATTCAAAAGTTAGTTCAGCTTAAGCCTTTTGATAAAGTTAAATTTCAGAAGATAACACTTAAGGAAGCAGAAAAAATTTATTTAAGGCGAGAAAAGGATATAGAGGACTTAAAAAAATCTGTTAAACTAATGAGTTTATAAGGTATTTGATTATTTTCGTAATAATGTTGATTAAAAATAATAAATATGCAATAATAAATTAGAAGTTAGTTACTAAATATAACTGGCTTTTATTTTTGTTTCTTATTTTATGCACCAAGGAGGTATTATAATGGATAATAAAAATATGAAAATTATAGTAACAGGTGATATATGTATGAATTTATTAATGTGGAAAACTCATGCTAAAAGTAACAATACTTTGAATTGGGAACATTATCCTAACGTGCACAGTACTTATAAAACTGGAGAAGCATTATTGTTATCAGAACTTGTAGCAATAGCCACAGGAGCTGCTATACTTTCACCACGAATAGAAGATATTGAAGTTTGTCTACCTAAAGGGATTCTTAGTTCAACTTCAGAATTAAAGTTGTTTCCAGTAACTAGTGATGAAAAAGAAAGTAATAAAGTTTACAGGGAAAAAAAATTCTTTGGATTTTCAGGACCAACTTCTGGTTCACCGCTACTGCTTCCTATAATTAATGATGATGAAAATGCTGATATGATTATATTAGATGATGAAGATAACGGATTTAATTCTAGGGAAGAATTTTGGCCACTAGCTATAAAATCACATAAAAAAACTCCTATTGTTATATATAAAATGAACAATCCTAGTAGCTCAAATAATCTTCTAAATAGACTTTCAGAGTTCAATAGTGAAAATACAATAGTTGTTATTAATGCTGATAATTTAAGAGCAAAAGGAGTAAACATAAGTAAAAGTCTTTCTTGGGAAAGAACAGCGCTTGATTTTATTTGGCAGATGAATAATAATCCCAATATTAATTTTCTTAGCAAATGTCATCATGTGATTGTTCATTTTGGACTTGAAGGTGCTATTTATTATAAAAATAAGGGCGACACCGCTGAATCTCAACTATTTTTCCTTACATCTGAATTTGAAGGCGATTTTATAAATGAAAATCAAGGGGAAATGTATGGACTTACAGATTGCTTCGTAGCTGGGATTTCACGTGGCATTAGTTCTGGAAAATACAATAATGAGAATCTCAGCAAATTAATTGCTGAAGGTATTAGAGAAGGAATTGTAGCAACGCAGAAGTATTTTATAAATGGTTTTGGAGAAAATATAGATACGAATATTTTTCCATCACCATCCATATTTATTGAAGGTGAAAAAGATTTCATATACAAAGAAAATATACAAGATGTACCAGTACGTAATTCTAACAACCCTGATTGTCGATCTTGTTGGTATATTATAAAAGACAATAATTCTAATAACTTAGCTGAAATAGCATATAACATTGTAGTATATGGTGAAAAAAGTGCACTTAAAGTTATACCAATAGCTCAGTTTGGAAACTTGAAAACTGTTGATAGAACAGAGATAGAAGCATACAGAAGTATTAAAAATCTTATGTGCGAATATATTTCTGGTGAGAATATTGTTCGTCCACTTTCAATTGCTGTATTTGGAACCCCAGGGTCTGGTAAATCATTTGGTGTAACAGAAGTGGCTTCTAGTATAGCACCAAATTTAATTAGAAAATCGGATTTTAACTTATCTGAATTTCAAACCCAATCAGACTTAATTGCAGCCTTTCATAAAGTGCGAGATATTTCATTAGAGGGTAAACTACCACTAGTGTTTTTTGATGAATTTGATTCAACGCTGCAAGGGAAAAAACTAGGATGGCTAAAATATTTTTTAGCACCAATGCAGGATGGAGTATTTAGATCAGGAGACTCTGTACATCCTATTGGAAAAGCTATTTTTGTATTTGCTGGTGGAACCAGTACTACATTTAAAGATTTCTGCGGAGAAAATCTTAGTGAGGGAATAGAACACAAACAATTTTTAAATGAATTTGAAAGTACAAAAGGTCCAGACTTTGTAAGTCGTCTCAGAGGTTATGTGAATATTTTAGGACCAAATCAAACAGATCAGCGTTGGGATCAATTATTTATAGTTCGTAGGGCAATGCTTCTTAGATCATTACTAGAACGTAAAACACCACATCTTATAAACAAAAGAGGAGAAGCTCAGATAGATAATGGTGTGCTAAGAGCCTTACTGAAAGTTCCAAAATATAAGCATGAATCAAGATCTATGGAAGCAATAATAGAAATGAGTATGATAAACAAAGCAAAAAAATGGGAACAATATCAGTTGCCATCTAAAGAACAGCTAAAGCTACATGTAGATGAAGAACAATTCTCACGTCATTTAATGCATGATGCATTTTTTAGTGAAAAAATTGATAAAATTGCTATGACTCTTCACTATAATCATATGATACTTAACGAAGAATGTCATAAAGCCAATGTGAGTTACAGAAAATCCTGGGAAGAACTTAGCGAGGAAATGAAGGATTCTACCAGAGATCAGGTAAGACATATTCCAAGTGCCTTGCATAAAGTTAACTTCGAGCTCATTTCAGATAAAGAAAAGCCAGAAGCTATTATATTTACTAAAAAGGAAATGGATATCCTGGCTGAATATGAGCACAAACGTTGGTCACTAGAAAAAAAAGAAGCAGGATGGGAATATGGAGCTACATTTGATGAGGAGAAAAAAACTCAACCATTACTCGTCAGCTTTGATAGTTTACCTATTCATAGCAAAAACAATATAATTGAAAATGTTAAGTCCTGGCCTGAAATACTAGCAAATTCATATTTTAAGATAGAAAGGCTAAAATATCTATGTTATTGTGAAACTCATCTTTTAGTATAAAAGAATGCAGCAGAACCATCAAGGCGTGAGTATCTTAACTTAATAAGTTGAGGTACTCACGTTGTTTTCTATTTAGGCGAATAGCTAAAAAAAAATTTGCTATTCATGAAAATGTTTACAAAATGTATTGATTAAAACGAAAAAGACGAGTAGAATAGACTTATTAAAGCGAATTTAAAAAGTTACTTTAATAAGTATTTTAGATTATTTAAAAAACTTAAAGGAAAGGCGAGGAGAATATGATTATTAAAAAAGTTACAGATATTGAGTTCAAAAGATATGGACAAGTTTTAAAAAATTATGATTGTTCTGAGCTAATTGAAAAAATGAAAGATACACCATTGCCAGAGGACGTAGTATATGAAGCATCAATTAAAGAATTAGAAGACTTGAAAATTAATGAAGAGCTAAGAACAAGAGAATTTGGTGAATTACCAATTCAAATAGGATACTGTAATGGAAACAATTATCTACTTAACGCAGTTGAGTATCACAGGTCATCTGAAATAAATGTTGCAGTCACAGACTTTATTTTATTATTAGGGTTTCAGCAAGATATTGAAAAGGATTACACATATGATACTTCAAAGATACAAGCATTTTTGGTACCAGCTGGTACTATAATAGAAGTATATGCAACTACACTTCATTATGCACCTTGTAATGTAAAGGAAGAGGGATTTAAGTGCGTTGTTGTTTTACCAAGAGATACTAATTCAGTGCTGGAGAGTAAAATTGAAAAAACTGGTGAGGACGCATTACTATTCGCTAGAAATAAGTGGTTAATTGGTCACAAAGATACTGATTTAGGTAAGCAAGGAGCATTTATAGGTTTAAAAGGACTAAATATTTCAATAAAATAGTACATTAAATAATACATTAAAAATAAATATTTATAATAAATTGGAGGAATGAGGTATTATGAAAAATACACCACAAATAAAATTAGGAATTGTTGCAGTAAGTAGAGATTGTTTCCCTATGGAATTATCAGTTAGTCGTAGAAAGGCTGTAGTAGATAATTACAAAAAGTCCAATGGGGATATATATGAATGTTTAACAACTATAGAAAATGAAAATCATATGCAAAAAGCATTAAAAGAAGTTAAAGAAGCAGGTGTAAATGCACTGGTAGTTTACCTCGGAAATTTTGGTCCTGAAACTTCAGAGACTTTACTTGCAAAAGAATTTGGTGGACCAGTAATGTTTGTTGCTGCATCTGAAGAAAGTGGAGATAATTTATTGGATGGTCGTGGTGATGCTTATTGTGGAATGTTAAATGCAAGCTATAATTTAGCATTACGTAATATTAAGGCTTATATTCCTGAATATCCAGTTGGAACGGCTAGTGAAGTTTCAGATATGATTTCAGACTTTGTACCAGTAGCTACTGCACTACTTGGCCTTAAAAATTTAAAGATAATTTCTTTTGGACCTCGCCCACAAGACTTTTTAGCATGCAATGCACCAATAAAACAATTATATAATCTAGGTGTTGAAATTGAAGAAAATTCAGAACTTGATTTATATGCAACATTTAATGAACATAAGGATGATAAAAGGATTCCATCAGTAGTAGCTAGCATGGAAAAAGAATTAGGCGAAGGAAATAAAATGCCAGGTATTTTACCAAAACTTGCTCAATATGAAATTACATTATTAGATTGGATGAAAGAACATAAGGGTTCAAGGGAATTTGTTGTTTTTGCTAATAAATGTTGGCCATCATTCCAAACACAATTTGGATTTGTACCTTGTTATGTTAATAGCCGTTTAACAGCCATGGGAATTGCAGTATCCTGTGAAGTTGATATTTATGGTGCATTAAGTGAATATATCGGAACTTGCATTAGTCAAGATGCTGTAACATTACTTGATATTAATAATACAGTACCAAACGATATGTACGAATCAGAGATTAAAGGTAAATTTGATTATACATTAAAAGATACCTTTATGGGATTCCATTGTGGAAATACAGCAGCTTGCAAACTAACAAGTGGAACTATGAAATATCAAAAGATTATGGCTAGATCACTAGAGCCAAATCAAGTACCAAATATAACTAGGGGAACACTTGAAGGAGATATTCTTCCAGGTGACATAACATTCTTCCGTTTACAAAGTAATGCAGAGGCAGAACTTACAGCATATGTTGCAGAAGGTGAAGTTTTACCAGTTGCAACCAGATCATTTGGAGCTATTGGAGTTTTTGCAATTCCAGAGATGGGAAGATTTTATCGTCATGTGTTAGTTGAAAAGCGATTTCCACACCATGGAGCTGTTGCATTTGGACACTATGGAAAAGCAATTTACAACTTATTCAAATATTTAGGAGTTAAAGAATTGAAATTTAATCAACCAAAGGAAATGCTTTATAAATCAGAAAATCCTTTTAAATAACTAATTATGAGGGTAGCATGACAATGCATGTTCAGAGGCTACTCACTGAGATTAAGAAATACTAACTGAAAATGAGGGACGCCTGTAATTTTATGTTCACAGGCTACTCACTTACTTAAGAAAGACTAAGGTTCCCTTATTATTAAAACCCTAAACCCTTTAAACTCGCGTACGCTCAAACAATAAAGGGTTTTTAACGGGATTTAACAAACGGGAAACTAAGTCTTTCTAAAGTGCGCTCTAATAGCCTCTTTCACATAAAATTACAGGCGTCTTCTCAGATTTCATTAGGGTATTTTTTCAGGAAAGAAAAATTTTAGAAATGAATTAATAAAGTTCAGCACATAGAAGGCGTTAACTCTTGGATTGTAATACCTGGAGTTTTACGCTGGGGAGAGAATGGATGAATAAAAAGTAGCCATATTGGAGAAATCTAGTATGGTTACTTTTTATTTGTTACTTTTATGTAAACACGGATTATTATTTGCATGTAAATAGTCACTATATAGATAAATTAAAATATAATAATATTATACTTATGAATTGACAAACAGTTATATTGACAATATATAGACAACGATCTATACTATATATAGATGATTATCTATATAGGAGGCGATACAGTGATTAATGATTATGAAGAAAATGCTAAGATATTTAAAGTATTATCAGATCATAACAGACTAAAAATAATTGACATGTTGTCCTGTGGAGAAAAATGCGCTTGTGATATATTAGAGGATTTTAAATTTACTCAACCAACACTATCACACCATATGAAGGTGCTAATGGATTCTGGGCTTGTAAAATGTAGAAAAGATGGACTTTGGAGTTATTACTCATTAGATAATACAAATGCTAATAAACTAGTTTTATGCCTAATGAGTCTGGTTACGGATACAGAGGATTGTATTTGTAAAGACAAAGCAAAATTAAATTGTGAAAATAAATAAAATATAAAAAATTAGAAACACAAGGAGTGCTTTTTATGAAAAAAATGATTATTTTTGAACCTGCAATGTGTTGCTCAACTGGAATATGTGGACCTGGTGTGGACCGAAATTTACTAAGGGTATCAACGGTTATTAACATATTAAAAAATAAAGATATAGTTGTGACAAGATATAATCTATCAGGTGATCCTCAAGCTTTTGTTGATAATAAGGTGATTAATGAAATGCTTAATAGTGATGGTGTGGATTTTTTACCTGCAACTATTGTAGATGGTAAAGTTGTTAAAACAAAGGAATATCCTACAAATGATGAATTTTGTAGACTACTAGAAATCCCAGAGGGTAGTCTTAAGACTAAAATGCAAATAAAAAAACCTAATAGCTGCGGATGTAAGGGCGGGTGCTGTTAATGACAAAAAATTTCAATCCAATAGAGATAAAACTAACTAAGTATTTATTTTTTACAGGTAAAGGTGGGGTGGGCAAAACTTCAGCAGCTTGTGCTACTGCTATTACTTTAGCCGATCAAGGTAAAAAAATTATGCTTGTAAGTACAGATCCAGCATCTAATTTACAAGATGTGTTTAATACAAAACTTACTAATAAGGGTATTCAAATAGAAGGTGCACATAACTTATTTGTAGCTAATTTTGAGCCGGAAGTTGCAGCAATTGAGTATAAAGAAAGTGTTGTGGCACCATACAGAGGTAAGCTTCCTGATGCTGTTATTAAGAATATGGAGGAACAACTTAGTGGCTCGTGTACAGTTGAAATTGCTGCTTTTAATGAGTTTTCAGGTTTTATCACTGATGAAAAGACAAAAAAAGAGTTTGATTATATAATTTTTGATACAGCGCCTACTGGGCACACTCTTAGAATGCTTGAACTTCCATCTGCTTGGAGTAATTTTATAAGTGAAAGCACTCATGGGGCGTCTTGCCTTGGGCAACTAGCAGGTCTTGAAGGAAAGAGAGAAGTTTATAATAAGGCAGTAAAAACTTTAGCTGATAAGGATAAAACTACTTTAATTCTTGTTACCAGGGCGCAATCAGCAGCTTTAAGAGAAACGGAGAGAGCATCAAAAGAGTTAAGGGATATTGGTATAAATAATCAATTACTTATTATAAATGGAGTGCTTAAGAATTTTGATGATAAATTGTCAAATGATATTTTTAATAAACAGCAAATGTCACTAAAGAATATACCAGAAGGTATAAAAAAATTGGATACTTATGAAATCCCTTTAAGACCATATAACGTAACAGGTATTGAGAACCTAAGGGCTCTTCTTATAACAGACAATATTAAAAAAAATAGCCAAGAAAAATTAAATATGGAGGATATCCCAAAGTTGCAGTCTATTGTAGATGACATATATGCTTCTAATAAAAAGGTTATATTTACTATGGGTAAAGGTGGAGTTGGCAAGACAACTGTTGCTGCATCAATTGCACTAGGCCTTGCAAGAAAAGGCAAAAAGGTTCATCTTACTACAACTGATCCTGCAGGACATTTAAAATTTATTATAGATGAGAGCTTTGGAATTACTTTAAGTAATATAGATGAAAAGAAAGAATTGGCGAAATATAAAGAAGAGGTTTTAGGTAAAGCAAGAGAAACTATGAATGAGAGAGACCTTGAATATATAAAAGAAGACCTTAGAAGCCCTTGTACCCAAGAAATTGCAGTTTTCAGAGCTTTTGCAGAAATAGTTGAAAAATCTGATAATGAAATAGTAGTTATAGATACAGCCCCAACTGGTCATACGCTTTTACTTTTAGAATCCACAGAAAACTATAATAAGGAAATTCAGCGTTCAGAGGGGGATATTCCTGAATCAGTTAAAAAGCTTCTGCCAACCCTTAAAAACCCAGAGGAAACAGAAGTTGTAATTGTAACCCTAGCTGAAACAACGCCTGTTTACGAAGCCATGAGGCTTGAAAAAGATCTTAAACGTGCTGGTATTAGTAGTAAATGGTGGGTTATTAATTCAAGTCTATATGCAACTAATACTACAAATGAAATTCTTAGGGCTAAAGCAGGAAATGAAGTGGCTTGGATTAATAAGGTTAATGAAGTTTCTAAAGGTAATTTTGTTATGATTGAATGGAAAGCAGAAGAAGTAAAAGGTGAAAAGTTATTAGAATTATTAAACAAATAATAAGTAGGAGATGATTTAACTTTGAAAAAAGTGGCGTTTATATGTGTGCACAACTCTTGCAGATCACAAATGGCAGAGGCTCTAGGTAAAATATTTGCAGCAGACGTATTTGAGTCTTATTCAGCCGGTACGGAGCTAAGAGATACAATCAATCAAGATGCTGTGAGAATAATGAAAAATTTATACAATGTTGATATGAATAAGGCCCATAAGTCAAAGCTTTTAGATGATATTCCTGCGGTCAATATAGCTGTTAAGATGGGATGCAATGTTGTTTGTCCATTTTTACCAGCAGATAGTACCGAGGATTGGGGCCTTGAGGACCCCACAGGAAAAAGTGATGAGGAATTTATAAAAACAGCTAAAATTATTGAAGAAAAAGTTAAAGACTTAGCACTGAGAATAAAAAATAATGAATTATAGGGGGATGATTTAGATGCAAAAAAGTAGATTATCTTTTCTAGATAGATTTTTAACATTGTGGATTTTTATTGCAATGGCTGTTGGAGTCAGTCTAGGATATTTATTTCCTAGTTTTTCAAAATGGTTATCTAGCATTTCAATAGGAACTACATCTGTGCCAATAGCAATAGGGCTAATAGTAATGATGTATCCACCGCTTGCTAAGGTTAATTATAAGGAGCTTTATAAGGTTTTTCGTAATCCTAAAGTTTTATCATTGTCCCTAGTACAAAACTGGATTGTAGGACCTATTTTGATGTTTGCTTTAGCTGTTATTTTTTTAAGAAATACTCCAGGGTTAATGGTTGGATTAATACTTATTGGCTTAGCCAGATGCATTGCAATGGTTATTGTGTGGAATAGTCTTGCAGATGGTGACAACGATTATGCGGCGGCATTAGTTGCGTTTAATTCAGTATTCCAAGTAGTATTTTATTCGGTTTTTGCATATATTTTTATAACAGTACTACCAAAAGCTATAGGGCTTAAAGGCATGGCAATTAACGTATCCATGGGAGAAGTTGCAGTGTCTGTTGCAATCTATTTAGGAATTCCTTTTCTAGGTGGCATGCTTACTAGATTATTATTAGAGCCAAAAATGGGAAAAGATTGGTACACTAAAAAATTTATTCCAAAGATAAGTCCACTGGCACTTATAGCATTATTATTTACTATAGTAGTTATGTTTACCTTCAAGGGAAAATATATTATTGAACTACCAATGGATGTAGTTAGAATAGCAATACCATTAATCATATACTTTATAATAATGTTTTCAGTTTCATTTTTTATGAGTTATAAATCTGGCATTGATTATCATAAAACTGTAAGTTTATCATTTACTGCAGCGAGCAACAACTTTGAACTTGCAATAGCTGTGGCAGTAGCAGTTTTTGGTATAAATTCACAAGAAGCTTTTACCGCCGTTATAGGACCACTAATAGAAGTGCCTGTAATGATAGGCCTAGTCAATGTAGCTTTATGGTGGGGTAAGAAATATTTCGGCTACAAAAAAGAAATCAACTAATCTGGCATCTTTAAATCGATATGGCCTAAATGAAATGAGGGCAGCATGGAAATGCACGTTCAGAGGCTACTCACTCACTTAAGAAAGACTAAGTTTTCCTTATTGTCAAATGCCTAGACCATTTAAACTCACTACGTTCAAACAGTAAATGGTCCTTAACGGCATTTAACAAACAGAAAACTAAGTCTTTCTAAAGTTCGATCGAATAGCCTCTTTCACATGCATTTCCATGCTACTTCTCATAATTCATTAAGGTAAAATAGATTAAGCATATTATGCAGTTAGAATTTTATTTATAGAAGGTCATTTTTTATAAAAGTTAGGCTGGAATATGGCTTATTTAAGTGATATGATTATAAAGTTATTGCCACCATTTTTCTTGACTTCCTTTTTAATCCAACTAATTTTTAGGGCTACCTCTTCAGGAGATTTATATTTTTTCAAATTACCATAAAGTCCAGCTATGGACAGTGAAGTTAAATTAAATACGTCTTTATTACCCTTTCTGTCCATGGATTCTATATAACCTTTGGATTTGTCCTTTTCATTAAAAAATTCTAACACCTCTTTATTGAAATCCCCTATGATTTCTCTGCAAAAATTTTGGCATTTTTTATAGGAGGTTTCTATCATACAAACAAAATCATCTCCACCAATATGACCAACAAAGCTGTTAAATGGAAATGCACTTTTAACTTTATTCTGGATTAAGTTCGCTGAATATTTTAAAATTTTATCTCCGTTTTCGAAACCGTAGTTATCGTTATAAACTTTGAAATTATCTAAATCTAAGTACAATAAACAAACATCATAGTTGTATTCTATAATAGAGGAAATAGTTTTTTGAATTATTGAATTTCCAGGTAGTCCAGTTAAAGGATTTAGTTCTCTGGCATAATTTTTTTCAAGCATAGTAGTGTGCTCTAGCAAACTTTTTATTGTTACTACACCATGATATTTTGAATCTTTTGTTACTATAACATAATCGTATATTTGTTCAGTTGCTCTTTTCATGGCTAATTTTGAAACTTCGCTAATTGATGTATAAAAATCAACGATTAATGGTGATGTGTCCATTACAAGTGAAACTGGTCTTTTAGAAAAAACAGCAATTCCATATTGGGTAGCAAGGACTGAATCCAAACAATGTTTCATAACCAGCCCAACAGGATGATCTTTTTCCACAATGCAAACTCCAGTAATGCTTTTTCCGTGAAAAAACTCTTTTAAATCCTTACTCAAGGTAGAGGAATGAAAGGCTATATCTTTAATAGTAATTTCACCAATATGATTTTGAAAATAGGTGCGGGTATCTTGAGTAGGTTTATTCAGCTTCAATAATAAGCACTTTACTTCATCAGGGATGGCAAGAAATGTTCCTGCAGGCCTCAGAAGAAAAAATCCTTGTCCAGCATATACCCCAAGATTAATAAGTGTACTAAGTTCTTCCTCAGTTTCTATTCCTTCTGCAATTAGCTTCATGCTAGTAGTATTTGAAAGGGACACAAAAGTTTTTATTATAGCTTGTTTAAAAGTGTCTTTATCTATATTTCTAATTAAATCCATATCTATTTTTATGTAATGTGGTTTTATTTCTGCCAAAGTTTTTAGACCAGAATAACCAGCACCTGTGTCATCTATAGCAATTTTATATCCTTGATTTACATAATGGTCTAGGGAAAGTTTAAAACTAGGGTAATCTCCTATTGCAGTTTTTTCAGTGATTTCAAATATAATAGAGTCTGGAGACATATTATGAGTGGCAAGAAACTCTTTAGTAAACCCTTTTTTAAATTTCTCATCCTTAAATATGGCTGGGTCTACATTTAAAAAAAGATATTTATCTTTGCTAAGGCCACTGGACTTTTCAATGGATTTAGTCCGGCATAGTGATTCTAAGTCCCAACTTTTATCACATTTTGCCGCTGCTTTGAAAAGGTTATCAGGACTATGTAATGTAGATTCTAAGGGTCCACGACTAAGTGCCTCATAGCCAATAATCTCCCCGTCTTTTAAATTCACTATTGGTTGAAAAACAGTAGTTATTGACTTGTTCTTTAGTATTTTAGTTAGCTCCAAATCTAAACCTATATCTATAATAATAAAACACCTCGAATAAACGTTTTTAAGTCCTATATTAATTTATATCATTTTAGTGTGATGAATGAATTAAGATTTGTTAAATATAGGTTAAGAATAAAAAAATGCTGTAAAACAAATACTAAATGGCGTAGGAGAATGATGATTTTGAAACAAAAAAAGATTACTTTTATTATTTCAAACGTTATATCTCAGCTACTTGTTAATCTATATAAAAAAGTATAGTATAATGAAATGAACTTGCACTGGTGTGTCAGTTCATAAAAAATTAAGTATGTTAGGGGTGAACGTCAATGAAAATAGTTAACGTTGGATTAATAGGGTTTGGCGCAGCGGGGAAGACATTCCATGAGCCTATAATAACAAGCGTACCAGGTCTCAATTTGAGTAAAATTTATGAAACTAACGATTCCAATATACAAATATTGAAAACAAAATATACAGACGATATGATTACTAATAATATAAAGGACATATTTTCAGATGAAAACATAGATCTTGTAGTACTTTCGGTACCTAATATAGCTCACTATGATTTAGCAAAACAAGCTTTAGAAAGTGGCAAAAATGTTGTGGTAGAAAAACCATTTACTGTAACTTCAGAAGAGGCAGACAAGCTAATAAACTTAGCAGGTCATAAAAATAAGATTTTAACGGTGCATCAAAATAGAAGGTGGGACAGTGATTTTAGAACAATAGAAAAAATTGTTAAGGAAAATTTGCTTGGGGATCTGGTAGAGTATGAAGCCCATTATGATAGATTTAGAAGTTACATAAAAGAAAATTCATGGAGAGAAAATGATATACCTGGTTCAGGTATTTTATATGATTTAGGTGCCCATCTTATAGATCAGGCACAGTGCTTATTTGGTGTTCCAGAGGAGATTTTTGCCGATCTACAAATACAAAGAAGCGAGGGAAAAACAATAGATAACTTTGAGATCATATTACATTACCCAAAAGTAAAGGTTACACTAAAGGCAGGAATGCTAGTAAGGGAAGTTGGACCTCACTTTAGTTTATATGGTAAAAATGGATCATTTTTGAAATTTGGTATGGATGTTCAGGAAGCTGCACTAAAAAAAGGATTAACACCGAAGAACACTGAAAACTGGGGAGTTGAACCCGAAAGTTTATGGGGAAAGCTAGATACAGAAGTTAATGGTTCTCATTTTGTAGGAAAAATAGAAAGTGAAACTGGAGATTACAGAAAGTTTTATAAAAATGTCTATAAAGCTATTTTGGGTGAAGAAGAAATTGCAGTAAAGGCATACCAGGCTAGAAATACTATAAAAATAATTGAATTAGCCCAGAAAAGTAGTAGTGAAAAACAATGGGTAAAATTTCAATAAGGTATATGAAAGCTGAGACAAATAAAAATGACTAGTGAAAGTGGAGTAATTTGTCATATTACATCCACATGATTCATTCTATATATTGTTGCTATTAGAAAAATAATAGTGAGAAAAATAGTAAAAAAAACAGTGAATGTGGTACCTTTAAATGTCAATGATGAACTGTCACTTACAAGTTTGTAGGGCAGAAAATCTTTGACATGAGGTACCTTTATAACTGCAGCACTGGCATATCCAATAACTAGAGTTAATATTCCAGCAGGTAAACTCTTTTTTATAATGCTACTAAAAAATAAAACAAGAGATATATTAAAAATATAATATAAGCTAATTAGTAGTGAAACAGTAATCAGGTTTCCAGTGGCGACATCTGAACTTTTAAACAAAACACTTGCGTAGTAATGATTAATAAAAATACCAGCAGTGGTTAAGAGCGTAACAGGTATTGAATAATTCAAAAATTTACTGATTACTATGAACATTGGTGATGCACCCTTGGAATATGGGAAAACCAGCTTTTGAAGAGTAAGTTCTTCCGAAATACTAGTGCAAACCGTAAAAACGATAAACATAATACTTATTTGAAATAAACTAGAAATAAAACTTTGCAAACAGTATTGTATATTCATGAAACTGTCAGAATTAATGCTTATACCTGGCTGAGATTTAATTAACAATGGAGTAAGTTTTAGCATAATAGGTCCTGAAATAGCAAATATAATTATGCCTAAGGCAATAATTAAATATTTGTATTGACGCAGAGATTCTAATATTTCCTTCCTTATATAGCAGTTAAAAGTATTCATCACTTTATCACCATCCTCATAAATATGTCTTCAAGATTAGATTTTCTAATATTATAGGATAAAACTGTGTTATTAGTGGATAATATAAGTTTTAAAAGTTGTTTTTTGCCTTCACCTATATCTTTCACATAAATTGAAAGCTTGTTTTGTCTGACTTTGATATTTTCAATCAAAGGATGCTCCATTAGAACTTCTTTAAGAGAAGGAACATCACCATCAATCTCTATATCAAAAATAGGCTGTATATATTTCTTTTCCAGTTCCTTAAGATTAGAGGAGACCAGTATTCTGCCTTGATCTAAAATGCTTACTTCACTGCAAACTCTTTCTATATCATTTAATATGTGTGATGACAAAAATACAGTTATTCCTTCTTTCTTTAGGTTTTCTATTAGTTCTAAAACCTCCATTCTTCCCTCAGGATCAAGAGAAGCAGTAGGTTCATCTAAAAATAATAATTTAGGGTGATTAAATAGAGCTGTGGCAAGGCCAAAACGTTGTTTCATTCCACCAGAATAACCAGAAAGTCTCCGTCTAGCAGCATCACTTTTAAGATCAACTTTTTCAAGAACTTCATCAGTTCTTATAGATATTTCTTTAGGTGACATTCCACTTAAGTTACCTATGAATTTTAAATATTCATATCCAGTCATAAATCCATAAAATACTGGTGTTTGAGGAAGATAGCCTATAGTTTTCAACATTTGTCTTTTGTTAGTACTAAAATCTTTACCATCTATAGATATATTTCCAGAGTTATAGTTAATTAGGCCTGTAAGTATATTCATAGTAGTAGTTTTTCCAGCTCCATTTTTACCAAGAAAACCATATATGGAGCCACTAGGAACCTGGAAGCTAATATCTTTTAACACTTCAAAGTTTCTATACTTTTTTGTTAAATTTTCAATCTTTAGCAAAACTATCACATCCTTTTAAGAAAAACAATTTAGTCTCTTTTTCGTCCTATAATAAGATAAGCTAATGGACCTATAGTGTTAATTAGTAATATTATTACTAACCATATATACTTTGGAAAAAACTTAACCTTATCATTATAAAGTTTAAAAAAACAAAATATCTTTAGACCAAATTCTAGTACAATGAGAGGTAAAAACAGTTTTATAATTTCAATTATAGTCATGCCACTTAACATAGTTATCATTCCTTTCTGTATAATTTTTGGATTATACAAATATAACGATATACTCATCAAAAAGTTCATTATAAATAAAAGAAATCTTTTCAGGAATAGAAAAGATTTCTTTTATTTATTTTTTCTTATATTTATCAATTATCATTCTTGTTACTATTAGATATATAATTAAACTACTAGGAATGTTTAATAATCCAAAGAAGCCCCAAAGCCAATAATATTTTTCGCCTCTTTTTTTTGCATCGGTGTATATCCAAAAGCCTTGAGCTAAAGCTAGGGGTATTGCTATGGTTAAAGCAATAAGTAGTGGTTTATTCATTTTCATTCCTCCTCAATGCGTGTTTTGAAAGCGGTATTAATGACCAAGGCATAATAAAAACGAGGAAAAGCTGAAAATATATTAAAAATTTTATGCCAAACTTAATAAAAACAATACTAAAGAGGGACAATATTAAAATTGAACTCATTAAAAAAAATATATTTTCTTTAATGGAATTCTTTTTAGTTTGGATTTGCGCAGCTGTTTGTATTATGTTTAAAGTATCTATATCAAAATTAAAGTCAATGCTATTAGCTAAATCCATTTTACTTAAAGCACCATGAATTTTGTTTTCTAAAGCTGTCACATTCATTGATTTATCTAAAGTATCATTATTCGAATTCACATGTTCCTGACTTTTTAATCTGTTTAAAAGGTTAATGTCATAGTCTTCACTATAGTGTTTATCAATAAGTGCATTTATAAGCTTTTCTTTTTCATTCATGTACAATACCCCTTCTTTCTAGCTCAAGGATTATATACTTAACACTATAATGTAACCTAGAACGCACAGTTCCTACAGGACATTTAAGTGTTTTAGCAATATCCTCATAGCTATAATCGTAGAAATGTTTTAGTATAAACACAGCTCTTTTTTCATAGCTAAGACCTTGGATAACTTGAAGAATTTCACGGTGTTCAAGCTTTGAAATTGTGGCTTCTTCAGGACTACACGAAGTAGAGACCATATTTTCATCAAGCGCTGTGAGACGTTTATTTTTTCTTAAGTTATCCCTATATTGATTTGTTGCTATGGTTATTAGCCAAGTAGAAAATTTAGCTTTTGGTGAAAACTTTTTTATATTTAAAACCGCTTTTAACATAGTTTCTTGCAAAATATCCTGAGACAACGTAGGGTCGCAAGTCATTTTAATAATATAACCCTTGAGGAAATTATAGTTTTCAGTAAGTAGTGTATTTAAAGCTGATTTATTTCCAAGCTTTGCTTTTTCAATTAAAATCAGTTCATCCAATTATGCACCTTCTTTATCGGTAATATAACGTTTGATAGGAGCAAAAAGTTCATTCTTAGGAAAGTATTTTTGAAATATGACGAATTCCAGTTTTAATATCACTTATTTCAGAACTCCCAACACTTATTTTTAAAATATCATTGTTAAAATAATCATCTAAATAGTTGCCCTTCATATTTCTAATACATATGTTATTTTTAGCACATTCGTTAATTAACAAATCCATATTAATCCTATTTAAAAATTCAATAGAGCCATAAAAACCAGTGTAAGGCACATGCCACTTTACATCAGCAATTCTAAATTCTTTTGATGCATCTTTTAAGGCTGACATTCTTTCACTATATATTTTTACTATGCTCTTTTTATTAGCTTTAAACATTCCACTTTTAATATAAATTTCTAAGGCACCTTGAGATAAAACTGATGTATTTAAATCCATCCACCTTTTATGTTCTTCAAAGGTTTTCATTAAAACCTTAGGTAGTACTACAGCTGCAATTCGAAGCCCTGGAAGAAGTATCTTAGAAAAACTTTTTATGTATACAACTCTAGAAGAAACATCATAATAATGCATTGGATAAACATTATTTTTAACTTCTAAATCTCCAAGATAATCATCTTCAATTATATAAACATCGTACTTTTTGGCTAAGGCTAAAATTTGTTTTTTATCATTATTAGAATAGCTTACACCAAGGGGATTACTAAATCTTGGAATTGTATAAAAACATTTTATATTATCACAGGCAAATTTTCTTTCAAGCTCAGCAAAATCTATGCCGTTAAATTTTCGCTCAATACCAATAACAGCAGTTTTGCTAATTTCAAGAGTCTTTAGAGTACCTTTATAAGTTGGCTGTTCTACAAGCACATTATTTTTTCCATTTGGAAATGGCATGCTACAAAGTATGTTTATTGCTTGCTGTGAACCTGAAGTTATACAAATATCCTCTGAATCACAAAATATCTGATAATCTTCAAAATGCTTTTTTAATGTAACAATAAGTTCAGTAAGTCCTTTTGATGGCGAATAATTAAAAAGGGTAACCTTATATATATCAATAGCTTGGTTCAAGCAGTGTTGAAAATCTTTATATGGCAATATACTTTCATCTGGTGAACCTGATGAAAAATTAATTATCTTATTTGTTCTATTTTTATGGATTTCTTTTTTATCAACTAAATAATATCCACTTTGCGGTATCGAATATACAACATGCTGGCTTTGAAGTTTCTCATAAGCGTGTACAGCGGTTTGCTTACTACACTTAAAATTTTCGGATAATTCTCTTATAGTTGGCATCTTTTTGTCATATGTTATATTTCTATTATTAATTTCAGCATTAATAAAATCTACTATATCATTGTATTTACTCATATATCTCCTTGAATTGTACTAGTACAATATGATTTTTACATTATTGAATTGGCTAGTTTAGTGACTTACAATGTAATTGTACCATAATTATATTGTAGGAGGAATAAATTTTATGTTTATAATAATTTTAAAATATGAAAAGTCTATTGAAGATGTTATGAATAATTTAGATGACCATAAAAATTACCTTGAAAAATATTATTCGTTGAATAAATTCATATGTTCTGGAAGGCAGGAGCCTAGAACTGGGGGAATAATATTGTGTAATGCAAGAGACAAAATTGAAGTGAATTTAATAATTAAACAAGATCCTTTTTATAAAAATAATATTGCAAAATACGAAATGATTGAATTTATACCAACAAATTATGCAGATGGTTTTAAAGAATTTTTATAAGCTTTTAAAGGAATAGGTACATAGTTTTGTATAAAATATGATACAATATCCATATATTTAAACAATAGTAGTAAAACTACTTCATTAGATTTTATTACTTGGGAGAAAATATAAAATAATATATTTATTTAAAAAATAGTATGAGGTGTAGAAATGAAGAAATGCATTGCAAATGGAATAGTTATTTTGTGATTTTTATTTAAAAGGAGAGTATAAAAATGACTATTCCAAATTCAAAAAAAATTTATCCAAGAAGTAATGATTTTGAAACAATATATCTTAAAAATGTCATAACAAAAACTAATATTAAAGTGGGGGATTTTACAATATATAATGACTTTTGTAATGATCCTAGAGACTTTGAAAAAAATAATGTTTTATACCACTATCCAATTAACCATGATAAACTTATTATTGGAAAGTTTTGCTCTATTGCATGTGGTGCGAAATTTATGATGAATAGCGGAAATCATACGTTAAAATCATTATCTACCTATACATTTCCTATATTTTATGAGGAATGGGATGAAACATTAAAACCAAAAGATGCATGGGACAACAAAGGTGATATTATTATTGGAAATGATGTCTGGATAGGATATCAGGCTGTGATAATGTCTGGGGTTAAAATTGGTGACGGTGCAATAATAGGAACTAGAGCAGTGGTAACTAAAGACGTTCCACCTTATACTGTTGCTTGCGGCATACCTGCAAGAATTATAAAAAAGAGATTTACTGATGATGTAATATCAGATTTACTAAAACTAGAGTGGTGGAACTTTACAAATGAGAAAATAGCAAAGAATATTCAATTTATTCAGGCGGGAGACATTGAGAAGTTGAATTTATAATATTGAGTTACACAGGTAGTATGGAAAGTGTCATGCATTTAGTAAAATAGAACTGAAAAATAAAAAAAGCTTAAGCAAAAAAATCTTTTGCTTAAGCTTTTAAGCTATTTAGCTGCTTTGTTGCTTGTAAATTGATAGCTAGAAGTGGATTCATCATATTTAAAAGTATACACATAATTAAAAGTTTTATTATATGAAAGACCATCTTTAGGTGTAATGTTATATACTTCAGAAGTCGTTATACTTCCAGATTTAGTGTCATCACTAATTTTGTAATCTGTAATATTAGTAGAAATAATATATTCTTGTATCCCTGCGGTAAATGTATTTGGTACATACGATTGTAAATCTTTATTTAAGGCACTTCCAGAAGCTACATAAGGATCAGTTAATGAATTATTACCAGAATTAACAGCTTGAGTAAAACTAGAAGTATAGTAGCCTAAAAGATCTTTTAACTCATTTTGAACATTGGATAAATCGCTTTCAGATTGTTCAAAACTTAAATTTAGAGTTGTATCTCCACTTGAAGCTGAGGATGTTTCAGTTTTAAGTGTTTTTCCATCTTTTACATATGTAGCATATATTTTTGCTGAACTATCAACAGGACCAAAATTTACAGCATCTTTAACCAATGTGTTAGCGTCTTTTCCATTGACAAAAATTTTGGCATCAGGATAATCAGAGGATATATTCAAATAATTCATATCATCAAGTACATTCAGTTTTGCTATGCCATTACTGGCTGCCACAAGATCCAGAGGGTAAGCCTTATTTAAGGTTACATATTTGCCTTTGTAGTCTGCTAAAATCGAATAATTACCAGGAATATATGGACCAAATTCTTTTGTAGACGATTTGTCAGTATCGCTTTTGCCTATTTCAGTATTGTTAATTGAAAAAGTAACTCCTTTAACTCCAGTTGTTATATCGATAAAATAAGGTTTGATATTTATTTTATGATTAGTGAAGACAAAAAGCATCTTTCCTGAATTAGCTAGGGTTAAAGTGTTGCTTGAAGTGGTGCTAAGGTTATCGATATCCTTAGGACTCGTTGCATCACTATTTAAATTTTGGATAACTTTATTTAAATATGATGGATGACTTTTAAAATAAGATAGTAAAGGAGCTATGCTTTTACCATCAATTTTAAGCCTAGAATCATTACAATATAGTATGTTTGCTAAGTCAGAAGTATTATTTGAAGCCACATCTTTTTCGAATCTTGATACAAGTTTTTGTGGATCATTTAAAGAATTACCAACTTGAACTACAGCAAATATTGCTACTATCATAATAACAACGGATATTATAATAATTTTTGTTTTTTTTGATAATTTTAAATTAGATATATTATTTCCTTCAGATTTAGAAGCAGCAAAATTGCTCTCTTCAGCAGGTTCAGCTTTGGCAATAGTTTCTTCAAATGATTTTGGTGATTCAATTTTATCTGTAGTTCTTTTTCTTAATTCATTACCACAAGAAGTGCAAAATAATTCTTGACCTTTAATTTCAGTGCCACATTTAGTACAAAATTTCAATTTAAGTCCCCCAATTTTCTTTTTTATGTCTTAATTCTTAAATGGAGAGTTGTTGTAGGAATTTATTGTGGATTTAAATATATCTGATAAATCAGAAACACAAAAACTCTGTAATGTTATAAAAAATGCTACTAAAGTAATTAATATGGATATAGATACAATTACAACACATAGATTTTCTTTTATTTGCAAAGTATCTTTAACTATAATAGTTAAGGAGGTAATGGCAAATAAAGCTCCTAAAATAATAAAAGCTATTCCTAGGTATAGAGAAACGTAAGACAATAAAATTGAGACAATTTCACAAGTTAATATAGGTAAGGTTGAAATTAATACAGCCTTAAATATAACAAAGGGGTGCATTTTACTTTTGCTAATATACTGGTTCCTAAATATATAAAAATAAATAATATGAACACAGCTATTAGGTAAATGATACAATTTTGAATGAATATTTTACCATAAGGTATAGTAATTAAAGATTTAAATTGGTTTATGGATTTATTCAAAGAGTCTAATTCACTAGAATTGAAGCTATTAGATGAACTTTGTCCAAATAAATTTGCTAATGAAGATAAATTTTCAATTAGATTTGAAAGTATATTTTGTATGTTGCTAGCAATTTCACTTACTCTCCAAATACCAAGTATGCCCTGCATCAATGTTAAAATAACAGTAAGAATGATAACTTGATTTTTTTCTGCTTTGTTTACAAATTCTTTGCCACCTGAAACTGGATTTAATGCTGAAGTTTTTAAAGTGTTAATTATTTCAGCAAAGTTAATTTGTTTTGTTACTGTTTTAAGATGTTCCAATGGTTGTTCCACGTTTTGGTTATGTGTATTTTCATCTGAGGTTTGATTTACTTTTGTTCCACAATTTGGACAGAATAAGTCATCACCTTCAATTTTTGTGCCACAGCTACTGCAATATGTCATATTGTTCCTCCTAAGTTGAGTATATAATTTATTATTATTGCTCTTAAACTATATTTCGACATTAAGTTTAATAATCCTTCACGATTTGTTAAAAATAAATTCATATATTAGCTATCAGTATTTTAATATAATAAAAAGCATAAGAAAATTTGTTCTAAAGAAGTTTGTTGTGCCACGCTAGTTTCATTTACATTTGCATTATGTGGTGTAAAAAAAATGAAAATATAAAGGTAAAGCAATTGCTATGGATATAATAACTATAGGTACTGCTGATTTTACTTTGTTCATTTTCAAGACATCTCCTATCTATAATTTTTAGAGTAAAAAGTACGAAATGTTTTTTTTATAAAAATGCCGAAATCATGTCCATAAATGTAAATTATATGAATCATACTTTACTACAATATTATCTGGTTTACAATAAAATCAATTGAATTAAATTAAATTGTTCACGTTTGCATTATAGGTGCTGGTTGAACTATAATTATATGTGCTTTTATATATTTTATTAAAGGATGGGATGGTGACTTTAATTTTGATAACAGATATGACAAAAGGTAATATTCCTAAACATCTAGTTGGTTTTGCAATGCCATTAATACTAGGAAACTTTTTTCAATTAACTTATAATGCAGCTGATTCTATTATAGTGGGACGTTTTGTTGGTACAAAAGCATTGGCAGCAGTTGGTATTGCTAATCCAATTATGAATATTGTAATGTTTTTTATCATGGGAATTTGTATGGGTGCTTCAGTTTTGATGAGTCAATATTTTGGCGAAGGAGACATAAAAAAGCTTAAAAGAGAAGTTTCTACAACCATGATTGGGGGACTTATTTTCACAATAATTCTTATAATCTTTTGTATAATTATGACTAAGCCAATGCTAGAACTTATTAGAACACCAAAGGAAATACTTCAGGAAGCTTCAAATTATCTTAGAATTATATTTTGCGGACTTATATTTACCTTTTTATATAATGTTTATGCTTCAACACTTAGGAGTATTGGTGACTCAAAAATACCGCTACTATTCTTAGTTATTTCTTCAGTTCTAAATGTTGTAATGGACTTAATTTTTGTTGTTTACTTAAAGTGGGGGGTATCTGGGGCAGCACTTGCCACTGTTACAGCAGAAATGGTCTCAAGTGTACTTTGCATTACCTATGCATATATTAAAGTTCCTATGCTACGTTTTTCAAGAAAAGAAATTGTACTAGACAGAGTTTTACTACGAAGTACAATTAGTTACAGCTGGGTAACAGCTATGCAACAAACTTGCCTTTATGTGGGTAAAGTATTAGTTCAAGGTGCAGTTAATCCACTGGGCATAGAGGCCATAGCAACTTTTAATGCTGTAAATCGTGTAGATGATTTTGCTTTTACACCTCAACAAAGTATTGGCAGTGGAATGACCACGTTTTTGGCACAAAACAGAGGTGCTAAAAAATTTGATCGTTTAAAAAAAGGTTTTTGGTCTGGAATGAAAATTGAAACTTTATATTGGGTTTTAATTGTAGGCATAGTTTTTTTTGGAGCACCCCATATAATGCATCTTTTTGTTGCTGATAAAAACTCGAAAGTTGTGGAACTTGGTGTAAAATATCTTGAAATGATGGCATTTTTTTATTTCCTTCCAGGGTGTACAAATGGAATACAAGGATATTTTAGGGGACTTGGAGATTTAAAAATCACGTTAAGATCAACTTTCGTGCAAATAGTTGGAAGAGTTATATTTGCATATATACTAGCACCTAAATTTGGGGTTGCAGGAATTGCATTAAGCTGTTTAGCTGGCTGGATTGTTATGCTCTCTTATGAAGTACCGTTTTGTGTTAAAGAATTAAAAAAAACAAAAGGTATTAATAGTGAAAGTATTGTATAATGAGAGTATATATGGAAGGAGATGCCAACTAATGGATTTGACATGGAATTTAGATAAAATATATACTTCCTTTGATTCTGAAAAATTCAAAGATGATATTAAGCAATTTGAAAAATATATAGTCGATATAAATAAATTAGATATAGATAATTGCAAAAATGATAAGGAATCTTCTTATAAAATTCAAGAGTTTTTAAGCATTAATAATGAATACAAAAGATTATATATTATGTTATATTCGTATACATATTTAATTGCGAATGCTGATTTTGAGAACGTGGAAGCTATTAATATTTTAGATGATATTGAAAACAAAAATTCGGATATTACTGAAGCTTATGTAAAATTTAGCAGGTGGCTTAGGAATATTAAAAATTTAGATAAAATAATAGAAGAGTCATCATATCTTTTGGAACATAAATTTTATCTTAAAGAACTTCTGCTAAAATCAAAATATTTATTGAGCGAAAAGGAAGAACTTATTATTTCTAAGATGCAAAGCTCAGGATCAAAAGCTTGGGAAAAACTTTATATGGAGTTAATTGGTACTACAACAACGGATATTACTATTAATGGCATAGTAGAAAATCTAACTATTTCGGAGATTAGAAATATAGCTTATGAAAAAAATGCGATGTTAAGAAAAACAGCTTATTATTCAGAGGTGAATTTGTGTAAAAAAATATCACAAGTTTGTTGTACATGTTTAAATGAAATTAATGGGGAAGCTCTTACTATTTATGAAATGAGAGGATACAAATCACCATTAGAGAAAGTTCTTATAGAATCAAGAATGGATTTTAAAACTTTAAATGTTATGGTTTCAGCTATAAGAGAAAGCTTACCAATGTTCCATAAATATTTTTGTAAAAAGGCTGAAATGTTAGGACATAAAGCTAAGATTCCATTTTATGATATATATGCGCCTATAAATGAAAGTAGTAAAAAACTATCATATATGGATGCCGAAAATTTAATTGTATCTGGTTTTAAAACTTTTAGTGAAAAAATGTCTTGTTTTGCGAAAAAAGCTTTTGAAAATAAATGGATTGATGCTGAATCAAGAAAAAATAAAAGTAATTTTGGATTATCAGTAGATATTTTTCCAATAAAAGAGAGTCGTATAATTACTAACTTTAGCGGAAATTATATTGATGTAACTGTACTAGCACATGAACTTGGACATGCATATCATAGCTCGAACCTTTTTGGCGAAAGTATGCTAAACACAGATTATCCAACGCCTATTGCAGAAACAGCTTCGATATTTTGTGAAACAATAATAAATAATGAATTATTAAAAAAGCTGACAAGTAATGAAGCATTAGTAATTTTGGAGAGAAGCATTTCTGATGCAGCATACTATATTGTGGATTTTTATGGTAGATATTTATTCGAAAATGAACTATTTAAAAGAAGAAAATCTGGTTCATTGTCTTGTGAAGAATTAAACGAATTAATGGCCAAGTGTATGGCAAAGGCTTATGGCAATAGCATTGAAAGTGAAACTATTCATCCTTATATGTGGATGAATAAAGTTGGATATTTTATGTCTGGTAATGAGTTTTTAAACTTTCCATATTCTTTTGGAGTTATCTTTTCAAAAGGGTTATATGCTGAATATATAAAAAGAGGCCAAGGATTTGTTGAAGAATATGATGAGTTTTTAAGTAAAACAAGTAAAAACAATATTGTGGATATTGCAAAAACAATGAATATAGATGTTCATTCCACGGAATTTTGGAAAAATTCATTAAAAATAATCGAGAGAGATATTGAGAAATTTATAAGTATAGAATAATTATATTCAGATAACTTGCTTTTTGTATTTCTATATGTTATTATATGAATGACTTAAATTTAGTAGTAAATAATGAAACACAAATATATTTCAATTAGTACTATTTATAGTATGTTGATATCGAGATTTTATTAGTGAATTGTTACAATGAGTTTAAGAATAATTTTTTTCGGAGGTACACATTATGAATGGTACAGTTAAATGGTTTAATGCAGAAAAAGGATTTGGATTTATTACAGGAGAGGACGGAAACGACGTTTTCGCTCATTTTTCACAAATAAACTCAGAGGGTTATAAATCCCTTGATGAAGGACAAAAAGTTACTTATGACGTAGTTGAAGGTCAAAAAGGACCTCAAGCTGAAAATATCACAGTAGCTTAATTAATTAGTTATTTAATTAATATTTACCCCTTGAATATTTATTATATTTGAGGGGTTTTTAGTTGTTTACAATTATATTTTAAGTGAAACAATGAAACATAGAAAAAAATAATCAACAGGGCAGTCAATTTCAAAAATGGAAATAAATCATATAATTGACAGTCACTTATAGAGGAGAAAAAATGTTATTTGAAAATTTAAATATTATAGAACCTATTTTAAAAGCTATAAAAGATTATGGTTATACAAACCCTACTCCTATTCAGGAACAAACTATTCCAGCTTTACTTGAAGGACATGACGTAGAAGGTTGCGCACAGACAGGTACCGGAAAAACAGCAGCTTTTGCTATACCTACATTACAACTTCTTTGTAATGATCAAACATTTAAAAAGGGAAATAGGAGTATTAAAGCATTAGTATTAGCTCCAACTAGAGAATTAGCTATCCAGATCGGAGAAAGTTTTACAGCATATGGTAAATACACAGGACTAAGGAATACTACTATTTTTGGTGGAGTTTCACAAGGATCACAGGTAAGAGCATTAAGAGCAGGAGTAGATATTTTAATTGCAACACCTGGTAGGCTTCTTGATTTAATTCAGCAAAAATATATAAATTTACAACATATAGAGATTTTTGTTCTTGATGAGGCAGACAGAATGCTTGATATGGGAATGGGACATGATGTAAAGAGAATTATAGCAAAACTTCCAAAGGATAGACAGTCAATGCTATTTTCTGCAACTATGCCGGATAGTATTTCAAAATTAATGGATTCAATTCTCATAAAACCTGTAAAGGTTGAAGTTGTTCCTGATGCATTAGCTATTGATACAATTAAGCAATCAGTGTTTTTTGTTGAAAAAAGTAATAAGAAAGCTTTGCTTATTCACCTATTAGATGATAAATCTTTTGATTCAGTTCTTGTATTTTCTAGAACTAAACATGGTGCAAATAAAATAACCGATGAACTTGCTAAAGTTGGAATAGAGGCTCAAGCTATTCATGGTAATAAGTCACAAAATGCAAGACAACTTGCTTTAAGTAATTTTAAGGAAAAGAAAATAAGAGTTTTAGTAGCAACCGATATAGCAGCAAGGGGTATTGATGTAGATGACTTGTCCCTTGTAATAAATTTTGATTTACCAGATGTACCTGAAACTTATGTTCATAGAATTGGACGTACAGGAAGAGCAGGAGCAGAAGGAGTTGCATTTTCATTCTGTGATCTAGATGAAAAAGAATGCCTTAGAGATATTGAAAAACTTATGGAAAAATCAATACCAGTGAATGAGGATCATCCTTATCCTATAAGTAGTTCAAGTATTGCAGCAAGTGCTTTGGGTTCATCAGAAAAGAAGGACAGCAGAAAGAAATCATATGGTAAAAAACCTCGTCCAAATAGCTTTTTTAGAAAAAATAAAAAAGTAATTAATAAATAAAATCAGTGTATAAAGAAGTATGGCTATTTCTAGATGATATTTTACTAGAAAGGGCCATACTTTTTATCCGATGACTACCATCCTCTATCAGTAAAAAGTCATTATTTAATGGCTTTTATTTTAGATAACCAGTATAATATGAAGATGTAAAGGTTTAAACATAAAGGAAGGTGTAATTATGAAGAAAATCAATATTGGAAATGGAGAAATAACTGCATCCGAGATTTCATTGGGTTGTATGAGAATTAATGAGATTACTAGTATCAATGCAGCTAGGCTTGTAAGTACTGCATTAGATGAGGGAATTGATTTTTTTGATCATGCGGATATATATGGCGATGGTAAATCTGAAGAGGTTTTTGCAGAGGCTATGAAGACAACTTCATATAGTAGAGAAAAGTACATATTACAGACGAAATGTGGCATAAGATCAGGGTACTTTGATTTTTCTAAGGAACATATTTTAGATTCCGTGGATAAAAGTTTGAAACGTTTGGATACTGATTATATAGACGTATTGTTACTTCATAGACCAGATACACTTATAGAACCAGAAGAGGTTGCAGAGGCATTTACAAAACTTCATAGTAGTGGTAAGGTGAAATATTTTGGTGTAAGTAATCAAAAACCAATGCAAATTGAGTTACTTAATAAATACTTAAATCAAAATATTATTATAAATCAGCTTCAGTTAAGTATAACTAATACAGGAATGATTGATTCTGGGCTTAATGTGAATATGGAGATAAATCCTTCTATCGATAGAGATGGAAGCATTTTAGAATATTGTCGTCTTAAAGATATTACCATACAGGCATGGTCACCATTTCAGTATGGTATGTTTGCAGGAGTGTTTTTAGATAATGACAAATTTCCAGAACTAAACAACAAAATAAATGAAATAGCAAAAATTAAAGGCGTAACAAATTCAGCAATTGCAGTAGCTTGGATTTTACGGCATCCTGCAAAAATTCAAACTATTGTAGGTACAACCAAGAGTAAGCGTTTGAAAGATATTTGTCAGGCTTCAAAGGTTCAATTAACAAGACAGGAATGGTATGAAATATATAGAGCAGCAGGTAATAAGCTTCCATGAATAGGATATGCTATGATTTGTAAAATTGTAGCTGACCTTTGAGTTTCTTTTTAGAGACAATAAACAATAAAGATAGAAATAATATTTAGGTAGAGTCGTATTTAGACTCTACCTTTTATTTATTTCTATCTTTTAAAATAATATTTAGGCTAAAAAAAAGTTTTTATAATTATGTTTTATAATTAAGCTTTAGCTTCGAAGCTATGATCTCCGCTAAAGAAATATCGATAAAATTATTTATAAGCGAGGGTACAGTAAAAAATCACATAAGCAATATTTTGGAAAAGTGTAATCTGTCTCATAGAACTCAACTAGCAGTATACTATTTGACAGGGAAAAAGTAATAAGACAAGAAAGGAGACGTAGTAGATATGAATGAAAAAAGTTATTCAGTAGTTCAAGTGTTTGAGGTAGAGGAAAAATCAAAGGTCACTAATAATATACTTAGACAATTACCAAAGTGGTTTGGTATTGAAGAATCCATTGTGGAGTACGTAAATGATGTTCAGAATACAATTTTCTTAACAGCCTGTGATTCAGAAAAGCAAATAGGATTTATAAGTATAAAAATTAATAATAAATATACAGCAGAGATATTTGTTATGGGTATTTTGAAGGAATATCATAATAAAGAAATTGGTAAAAAACTTATCATTGAGGGAGAAAAAATCCTAAGTGAAAGGAATTATAAATATTTAATGGTAAAAACCCTGGGAGAATCACACCCGGATATAAATTATAAAAAAACAAGAGCTTTTTATTCAAAAGTTGGGTTTTATCCATTAGAAGAAATTACGGAAATATGGGGCAAGACAAACCCATGTTTATTGTTGGTGAAGAACATTATATAGAGTAGATAACCGTTGATGACGGGAAAGCTCATAAATAAAATATATTATACGAAAAATGTAAAATATATTTATAGTTTTAAAGATCCCTTACTTTGTAGATTTTTTAGAATATCTAAATTGAATAAAGATTCTCATTATGGATTTCAATAAAATTATCAAAAAAAAACATAAAGACTTATACTCAAAAGAAAATACCTCAACATACGATATAAAGCCTAACGTTAATAATAAAAATCCTACTATTAAAGAACTTATTTTGTAAGATTTTACAAAACTCTTTTTATTTTCAATTTTAGTATTTGTAGTTAAGGCATATCTAAGCATATCAAAATTTGTTTCTGTTCTCGTTATTCCATAAAGAATAACGCACAATCCTATTATAATCATTAACAGTATAAATATATTATTCATAATAATACAACTCCCCCTGAAACCAAGAACTCTGTTTATAATATTATAAGCATTTAATAATAATAGTAGTTGCATTTTAACTAAATTTTGCTTCAACTTTTACTATAAGTGTATCCTTATTCAATTATACAGAATATTTCAAAAAATTTCAAATATTTTACATAAGAATATTAATTTTAAATACATCATAAACTTTATATGCCATACTTTTAATCTCATGGACGTTCTTAGATCCTTATTTATTTGGAATTAAAAAGGGCATAACCGTAACAATTAATTTAATTGTTACGGTGGTGCCTTATTTTTTTTATTTTCTTTAATTGATTCTTCTGCGCCAGCAGAAAATCCACCATAACTTTTAACTCTTATCTTTTAACTTTTAACTTAATTCTCAGTTTTTAATTGAAAGAATACTCAGCAGTTTCTCACAATTCAGAAACACTCTCATTTAGAGTGGGTCAGGCTCCTTCACTAAGAAATCTATATTGTGCCATATACAAGTCATAATAATGTCCTCTGAGTTTTATAAGTTCATCATGGGTTCCTGCTTCGCTTATTCTTCCATCTGAAATAACCATGATTTTATCAGCATCTCTTATAGTTGAAAGCCGATGGGCAATAACAAATGAAGTTCTTCCGTTTAAAAGTTTACTAATTCCCGCTTGAACAAGCTTTTCCGTATGGGTATCAATATTTGAAGTAGCTTCATCTAAAATTAATATTCTTGGATTTGCAAGGAGCGCTCTAGCGAAGGATATAAGCTGTCTTTCGCCAACAGAAAGCCTAGAACCTCTTTCATTAACTTCAGTGTCATATCCATTTTTTAATTTTGTAATAAAACCATGGGCGTTAACTGCTTTAGCAGCTGCAATAACTTCGTCATCCGTAGCATCAAGTTTACCATAACGTATATTATCTTTTATGGAGTTTGAAAACAAGAAAGTATCTTGAAGCATGATTCCCATTTGACTTCTTAAGGATTCAAGTTCCACATTTTTAATGTCCTTACCATCTATTAATATTTTTCCAGTATCACAGTCATAAAATCTGCTTATTAGGTTTACAATAGTAGTTTTTCCTGCACCAGTTGGACCAACTAGTGCTATAGTTTCACCAATGTTTACTTTGAAATTTATATTATTTAATATTGCCTCGCCTGGTTCATAGGAAAATACTACATTTTTAAATTCAACAGTTCCTTTTATCTTTGGCATTTTATCCTCTGAAAGTGTAGTGATCATTGGTTCTATGTCCAGTATTTCAAATATTCTTTCTCCAGCAGCAAAATTTGTTATTAGGGTATTGTAAAAGTTGCTTAGATCTATAATAGGCTTCCAAAACATTGTTACATAGGAAGTGAAAGCTACCATAGTTCCTACAGTGATGTTTCCGGTCTTTACAAGACTTATGCTGTACCAAAATACAAGAATTGTTCCAATACCAGAAGATAGAGCAACTATAGGCCAGAAGGTATCATTAAGTTTTACTGCCTTTAGAAAACCATCCATCATTTCATTTACAAAGGTTGAAAAGCTTTTGGAAGTGTTTTTTTCTTCAGCAAAGGCTTCAATTACTCTTACACCAGAAAAATCTTCGTGAGTATATGCATTCATATTTGATCTTTTCTGCCTAAATAATTGCCATCTTTTTCTTGAGAAAGTTTCCACTGAAAACAATGTTAATCCTAAGAATGGCAATATACATATAGATACAATAGCTAATTTTACGTTCATGGAAAACATAATAACTGTAACACACACAAGAGTTAACACTTCCGGAATAAAGTTTGTTATACTGTTTGAAAATAAATCTTGAAGAGAATTTACATCCCCAATTACTCTAGCTAGTATTTTTCCAATAGGTCTGTTATCGAAAAAGGAGAAGGAAAGTTTTTGAATGTGAATATAAAGTTCTTGTCTAATTTCTAAGATTATTTTATTTGTTATTTTTGCCATCATAATTATTCTGATTTTTGATGCAAACATTGATAATACGTTAAAACCAAGCAGTATGGCGGACAAAATAATTAGGCCATTTAGATTTTTTTGCGAAATATAATTATCAATTGCCAGTTTTAAAAGGTAAGGATTTAAAAGACCACATAACATTACATAAATCAAAAGAATTAATACAATAACTACTTTAAATTTGTAAGGTTTTAAATAGCTTAATAAGCGCATTAATAGTGCGGTATTAGAAATTTTGTTTAAATCTTCATCTTGTTTAACAGAATTTTTAGCCATTATATAACCTCACTTTCATTCTGATCTAAGTCTTTAAATTGCTCACAATAGATTTCATAGTATTTACCTTTTTTCGCAAGTAGTTCACTATGAGTTCCAGATTCAACTATTTTGCCTTGATCTAAAAATACTATCATGTTAGCATTTTTTACTGCAGATATTCTATGGGCAATTATAATAGTGGTAGTTTTTCGCACCTGTTTATAAAGATTTTTAAGCAGATTGTATTCGGTATCCATATCAAGTGCAGATGTTGAATCATCTAATATTAAAATCTTGGATTTTCTAATTAATGCTCTGGCAATGGAAAGTCTTTGCTTTTGTCCTCCAGAAAGACCTATACCTCTTTCGCCAATAACAGTGTTAAAGCCTTCATCAAGCTTCTCAATAAAATCAAGTGCACAGGCATCACTGCAAGCGGTTTTTATTTCATCAAGAGTAGCATCAGCTTTTCCAAACTGTATATTTTTTTCAATGGTGTCTGAGAAAAGAAAAGTATCTTGAGGAACTATTGCCATTTTTTTTCTGAATGATTTTAGATCAAGGGTTTTAACATCTACGTTGTCAATACAAACGGAGCCCTCTTGTACATCATAATATCTCCCAATAAGATTTATGAGTGATGATTTACCTGCGCCAGTAGTTCCCATTATAGCAACGGTGCTGTTAGCTGGTATTTTAAGATTAATATTATCTAAGATCATTTCATTGTTATATTTAAAGGTTACATTTTTAAATTCAATATCGCCTTTAAGGTTATCTAAAACCATTGCATTTTTGGGACTTTCGATTTGGGCTTTAGTTTGGAATATTTTATCAATTTTTTTAGCTGAAGCGGAACTTTGAGCTAGGACGTTTGTAATCCACCCAATCATTCTCATAGGTGAAATCATTAGCCATACATATCCATTAAATTCAACCAGAGTACCTAAGGTAATTTGATTTTTAATAACTAAAATACCACCTACACAAACTACAAGCAATGTGGAGACATTACCAAGGAAATCTTGAAGCGGGTTATACTTAGCCCAAATACGGTTTACATCTAAATTTAAGTCATAGTTTGTTCTATTTAACTTTAGGAATTTTAAAATTTCATGTTTCTCTCTTGCAAATGCTTTTACAAGTCTTACTCCAGCAATATTCTCCTGGGCTGTAGTATTAAGAATAACTGTCTGATCACTAATCTTGCCAAAAGCAGTATTTATTTCTTTTTCAAGTTTCATAGTTGTATAGGCTAAAATAGGCATTGTTGCAACACAAACAAGTGCAAGTATCCAATTTAATCTAAAAAGAATTATTGCAGACAAAATAAAATATATGGCATTTTCAAGGAATAGTGCAGCTCCAAAACCAGTTGCTCTCCATATATTATCTACATCTTCACCGATTCGTGACATTAATTCACCGGTATTCATACTATCAAAGTAACTAAAAGACAGGCTTTGAATATGATTAAATAAATCTTCTTTTATATCAATAGCAACTTTTGTAGACATCCAGTCAAAACCATATTCCTTTACATACCCAAGAATTGCCCTTGAGACAGCTATAGCACCAATGGCAACAAGAACTGAAGTCAATAATCCATATTTTTTCCCTAGGATTATTTTGTCTATCATTATCTGTGTAAGATAAGGGTTTAACAAATCTAGCATAATACCTATAACCATGGCGATAAAAGGTATTAGAATAAAGAGATGGTATTTCCATACATACTTTAATATTTTTTTCAACCTTTGATTCCCCCCCGTGCTGATTAATTTTGTCAGCTTTTTTATTTTTGAAAATAAAAAAGCCATTGTTTCCAATGGCTACAAATTTACATAAATATGCAAATAAAAAAAGCCATGGAATTGATAGCCCATGACTTTAAAAAGTCTAATATTACTGTTTAAAATCAGAATAATGAGGCAGGGCTATCATGTGAAATTTTAAATGTTAAATTAAGGCCTGTTATAAAAGCATATACAATTTTCATATTCCTACCCCTCCTTGTTAAAATTTAGATTACTTACTAATAATAAAACATTTAGTTATTTTTGTCAATAACTTTTTTAGTCGTCCAAAGGTCTAATTGTTTTAACCCCAAAGGTTGTAAAAGCTAGGCCGAACATTAGCACGATTACAAGGTTAAAAAAAATCTTATACAAAGATGATCCCACCATAAGGTCTTGGATTGATGATAGTACCCATTTTTGTGGCACTATATAAGCGAGATTCCTCATAAAGGCTGGCATTAGTGACTGTGGGATGAGACATCCACCAAGAAGGCAAGTGGGAAAACTTACTGTAGCAAGTATTAAACTTGGATTTAAATTGTCTTTTATAATACCTGAAAGTCCAATAGCCATTCCAATTACAGCAATAATAAAACATAGTAGTATAAAGAACAATCCCCATATTTTAATTCCAGGTGGTAATTTATAAACATAAGCTATTACTAAAGTGATTGGTATTATTTGAATAATGCCAAGTGCTAGGGTACCAAGTAAATTTCCTAGGGCTATTTCCCATAGATTAACGTCAAAACTTGCAGTTCTAGCTAGGAGCAGCTTTTTTCTATCATCTATAATCGTTCCCATAGTATTAAATATGATAACCATTATAAACATCATGGAAAAACCAATGGACTGTATAAGCTTTTCTTGCAGGTCATTTGATTCTGTAGAGCCATTAACAGTAATATTTGTTTCTAGACTGGCGTTACCTATATTATTGAATAATTCATTGCCTATTTTGTTTTCACTCATGCCTGTTTTTAAAGCAATGTCCTTAGTGCTATAACTAGCCATATAAAGTGTACTAATATATTGATTAACATATTGTTTAATCTCTTCAGTTTTTTCATTTACCCCATCACTGTAAAAATCTACATTAACCTTTTTGTTACTTTGAATGTCCTTTGAAAATCCATTTTTAATTGTAATTACGGAAACATCTTTTGAATTTTTAGTGGCAGATTTTATTTCATTTTCATCTAAATTATTAAGGCTTAAATTTTTCTCATTGCTTAATGATTTAATAAGTTTATCCGAATATAAACCTTTGTCTAAATTAACAATTCCCACATTTATTTTTGATATAGAGGAGGAACCCGTGAAATATGTCATGATAACAATAGCTATTATAGGCAAAAGCAGCATAATAAAGAGTTCTTTTTTGCTTTTTAAAGTTCTTTTTATAATATTTTCAGCTATCAAAAAACTATTCATTTTGTGCCCTCCTATGAAATAAAGCTAGCGTAGCAGTAAATAAAACTATTATTAAAACAAATAGAGAAGTAAGTTCAAATGTAACAGATTTAAAAGTTCCACCGGTGATAAAGGTTGCTAAGGCATCAAAATCCCATCTATAAAAAGTCAATTTCCCTATAGGCTCTAGGGAGGGTACAGGTGTAAAACCACCACCCATAAAGGATATAAACCATAATATTATACATAGTCCAGTGCTAAGAGCCTTTTCTGAATTCACAATACTAGAGAATAGAATGCCTAAAGAAGAGGATAACAGTATTATAAGTAGCAGCGTAATAGCTATTCCGATATAATTATTACCAAAGCTAACTCCAAATAATAATGCAGAAAATAATACAATTGTTATAGCTTGAAAAATAGAGGTGGTTATATTACAAATTATCTGACCAAGAAGGTATTCACTTTTCTTAACTGGGAAAGAATTAATTCTGGCATAAATTCTATCAGAACGTTCTTTTATAATATTATTACCAATGCCAATACCTGACATCATCATAAAAAACACTAACATACTAGCAGTAAAATACTGATAACTAGATAATTTTTTTATTGGTGACGATAGATCTAGTTTGGGAATGGTAAAAGTATTTCCATAGGTTCTTTGCATTTCTGTAAGTTTTTGTGTTTCTTCAGTAATATTACCTTGTGGCAAATTCTGAGAATAACTTTTAAGTATACCCATTTGCGTATTTGTAAAGTTAACGAAAGAATTTACTAAGGAATTAACTACATAAGCTTTAATTTCATCTTTACCGGAGCTTATAATTTTAATTGAGCATTTTCGTCCTTTTAAAACATTTGTGGAAAGATTATTTGAAATTACTATTGCCTCGTCATATTTACCACTGTTAATTTGTGATTGTACCTTAATTGTAGTTGTATTTACTACATCCACATATTTTGAAGCATCGTTATGAAGCATATTGTCAAAAGCTTTCCCAATAGCGCCCTGATCCTCATTAACATAGAGCACTTTAAATTTCTTAATTGTGTTATTAGCTTCAAAAGAAGGCTTTAATGCATAACCCATAATAAATATCATTAGAATTGGCATCAATATAATGAGTATAAAACTAAGCTTATTACGAATTCTCAGTTTAAACTGATTTAAAGCTATATTTATAATATTCATTTAAATATCACCCCTAATCTCTTAGTTTTCGGCCGGTTAAGGTAAGAAAAACTGTTTCCAAATCTGGTTCTAAAAGTTCTAGACCTATTATTGTGTTTTGATTCTTTGATAGTATAAATAATATATCTTGCAATAAACTTTGAGCATGTTTTGTAATGATTTGCAGGCTATTGCCACTATAATCTACGGCTGTAACACCTTTGATAGCTTTAATTTCTTCTATAGAATTATAGTTTACATCCCTAACGTTTATTTTGATTTTTTCATCTGATGATACCAGATTTTTTAGTTCTGATGTGGTTCCTTCTGCAATAAGTTTTCCATGATCCATTATTGCTATTCTACTGCAAAGTGCCTCGATTTCCTCCATGTAATGACTTGTATATATTATAGTAGAGCCCAGGGTATTAAGCTTTTTAATAGCCTGGAGTATATGATTCCTCGATTGAGGATCTATGCCTACAGTAGGTTCATCCATTATAATAATTTTAGGATGGTGCATAATAGCACAAGCAATATTAAGCCGTCTTTTCATTCCCCCAGAAAAACTTTTTGGCATAGATTTCCTCTTATCTAAAAGACCAACAAATTCTAAGGATTCAGTTACCCTTTCTTTAAGTAGGGTTCCTTTAAGTCCCGCGAGTTTACCGAAAAATTGTATATTTTCTTCTGCGCTTAAACTTTCATATATTGCTATTTGCTGAGGCACTAGGCCAAGGTTTCTTTTATACTCAGTGTTTTTCTTAGAAATTTTAAGTCCATCCATTATAATTTCACCTGAAGTTGGATCAATAAGTCCACAGAGCATATTTATAGTTGTACTTTTACCAGCACCGTTGGGCCCTAGAAGTCCAAATATTTCGCCTTCCTCAATTTTTAAATTTATATTGTCCACAGCTATATTTCTGTCATATCTTTTCATTAAATCGTTTATTTCTATTAGTGACATTCTTAATCTCCTCTCTTTTTTGACAAGTATTTAATACTATAATAGCGTTTTTAACATGAATATGCATGGGCTAGAAGTAGGGAGTTCATAGTACTAAAGTACTTAAAGAAACAAGTGACAAGCTAGTTAAGAGATAAAAGATAAAAGTTAAGAGTTAAAAGCTAGCTTGTAATAAAGTTTGTTTTAAATATGATTGAAATGCAAAGTAAAAACACCGTAAAATTCAGTTCTGAACAATACGGTGTTTAAAGGAATAATTCCATTTCATAGTTGTGATGATTTATCCGATGACTACCATCCGTAACACCCCCATCTTCTTCAAAGTGGGGGATAACGGCTGCTACGTCCATGGATAACGATTTCTAAGTTTCAGGTGGATGACCTGCGGCCTAAAAACTCCACCTGAAACCAAGAACTCTGTTTATAAGAATGTTACCACTAAAAGAACGCACACAGGTGTTCTTTTAGGATGTTTTTTCCAAAATAAGATTACGCTTCTTTGGTGAGTATAATTTCTACATCTCGTATTACTGCTTTTAATGCTGATATTGGCCTCCACATGTAACCAAACATACTGTCAGGACCATATTCTTCATTAAAATTTGTTTTTCCAATTATATTTACACCAAATAACCATGCTTCTATAAATGCTGTATTATCATTAAAAGAAATTTTTAGGCATATTACCCAACGAAACTGATTAATTGTGTTATTAGCAAAAAATGTTTCACCGTTTGCATTAATTTCGTGAAAATCTTTTTTATTAAAGTAATTAGAGACATCTTTTTTTATATCAGAAGAATTTTCAGGATTAAATTGAATTTGATTGATATATCGTTTAGAACTCATTTAGTTCGCCCCTCTTAAATAATTAATTTTATGTAAATATATATTACTAATGGTAATTATATCATATTATTATGTGTTTTAGCCATGATGTTTCTCATAAGCATCTAGGTTAATTATCATGAAACTATGATAGGTTCCTCAATATTATAATAGTGTTTTTAATCTTCACATGCATGAGCTAAAAGTAGGTATTTCATAGTACTAAAGTACTGCAACGGACAAGGAATAAGGTAAGAGTTGGCTTGTAATAAAGTTTGATATTTTGGAACAGATTTTGTTTTAAATATCGTTGAAATGCGACATAAAAACACCCTAAAATCCATTTATGAATAATGAGGTATTTTAAATAATTGTTCGGTTTTTAATTTGTGACGCTAAATTAGAATTTTGTGTATTATATTTTATTTTTGTTCATCAATTTCTATTTTGTTAAATCATAGCTCAGATTAATTAAATTGTAGATTTCTTCTTTATGAAAAGGGCTATCCAAAACAATTGTAATCCAGTGTTTTTTATTCATATGGTATGCAGACAAAATCCCTTGTTGGCTTCTTAAGAAGC
>LIDZ01000333.1_pt1 | contig 59847 bp, 56 predicted proteins | sample 644651 | NCBI WGS metagenome assembly LIDZ01 (sample SAMN03856242, study PRJNA289617) | food metagenome | isolation source: wine grapes on drying loft during traditional withering process | host: Vitis vinifera cv. Corvina | place: Italy: Gargagnago di S. Ambrogio di Valpolicella | collected 2014-01 | reverse complement strand
CCCTAAAACCATATATGCATTGATCCTCATCCCCAACTGCATACAAACTATTTCCTCCATTAAGCATTTTCAAAAGTTCTATTTGTAATGAATCTGAATCTTGAAATTCATCTACAAGCATATACTTAAACAGTTTTCTATAACCCGCTAATAAGTTATCATCATTTTTAAATAACTGGAGGCATTGAAGCTGTAAGTCATCAAAATCTATTAGATTTTTTTCTTCCTTATACTCTTCATAAACATCAATACATTTTTTGAATATTGCCTCCTCAATTGAAGGTTTAAATTCTTCTAAAGACAACCTTGATGTTTTGAATTTTGAAATATCTCCTATTACTTCTCTTATCTTATCTTTATTTACTTCATCCATATACATTAGTAACACGTTTTTAACAATCTTATTGGTTTCATAACCTTGAATAATGTTGATAAAATTTTTATGTCTTTTTAGTATTTTATAAAATAAGCCATGAAAAGTTCCAAAAAACGGTTCTTTACCACCTGGAAATAATTTTTTATATCTACTTTTCATATTAGTGGCTGCAGCCTTGGTAAAAGTTATTATAATTATATTTTCTCTTTTAACTGCAAATCTCTTTATTTGCTCTGGCATTATCTCACTTTTTCCGGATACATATATCCTAAGTTCTTCCACATCTTTTTCATTAATAGAATCATCAACATATTTTGTCCCATAGACTTCACCAAATGTACAAAGATAATCCACTCTATTTATTATTACCTGAGTTTTCCCCGCACCAGGACATGCAATTACTATACAGTTTTTATCACTTTCAATAACTGCATTTATTTGAGATGCATCCAGCTTCTCATATCGTTTTTCTATTATTTTATCTCTTAAACTGCAAAATTCATCAATCAATTCATCTTTAATCATTTTTACTCCTATCTTAGCCCTCTAAAAATTTTTCAGTATGCTAGTCTATTTTCTTTCATATATTTATTATTGACATTTTTTGTCTATAATAACAATTTTGTAATCAATGGAATAGTAACTACAGAAAAAACTGTACTTACAAAAATACTTTTAACAGCAAAAGTATTATCTCCTCCATATTGGAAGCTTAAAACCGCTACATTGGAAGCTGCTGGCAATGCTTCTAATAAAACTATTATACTAATAATTAAATTTGGTGCTCCTAAAAACTTTAATACGAAAAAAAGAATTACTGGTACTACTATAAGCCTTATAAAAGTTACTATGTATACAAGTTTACCACTTAAGGCTGTTTTAATATTAGTTTCTCCAAGCATTACTCCAACTATTATCATAGATAAAGGAGAAGTCATTGAACCAACTGAATTTATTGTTAAACCTATAACATTGGGTATTCTTATTCCTGTGAAAAATATTATACTTCCTATTATTATAGCTATTATTGCGGGGTTAAAAATAATTTTTTTAAGTGCACGAACTGTGCCTGTACCCTCTTCCTTAAGCACCATTATCCCATAACTAAACATAAATAAGTTTATAATTATACCAAAAATCGAACAATAAAATACACCAGCGCTTCCATAGATACCATTTAAAACTGGATAACCCATAAAACCTGAATTTGAAAATAAGGTTACAAACTTCGCAATGCCTTTTTGTGCTTGTGGCAGTTTAAAATACACTATTTTTGAAAATATTATTATTACAATATGTATTATTAACCCGTATAGAAGAAGTTTCTCCGCATTTACAAGCATGTCCTTTGAAAACTTTGTGTTAAAGGAACTTATTATAAGTAATGGTAATGTTATATTTAAAAGTATTTTACTAAGTCCATCATTTATTTCTTTGTTAATATAATTCTTCTTTTTAGCGTATATCCCTATGAACATGGTTAAAAATAGAATTAATACTTGATTTATAACGTTGGAATTCAAAAAAAGCCACTCCTTCTTTTTGTCTATTGTAATCTATTTTACAACTTTTTTACTCATCATGTCTAATGTATTTTCTTTCACTGAAAAAGTATTGTATAATATATAATTATGAAAAGAATATATATATAAATTTAAGGATAGGGGCGTTTTATATGGAACTCAATAAAAATTATTCTGTTAGAAATGAAAGAAATCTTACCATGCTTGTAGACTTTTACGAACTAACTATGGGCAATGGATATCTTGAAAATGGAGTAGGAGATAAAATTGCCTATTTCGATATGTTTTTTAGAAGGATACCCGATGAAGGCGGTTACTGTATTATGGCTGGTGTAACTCAGTTAATTGAATATTTAACAAGCCTTAAATTCACAGATGAAGACATTGAATATTTAAAATATAAAGGCGGCTTTTCGGAAAAATTTCTGGATTACCTAAAAACTTTCAAGTTCAGTTGTGATGTTTTTGCCGTTCCAGAAGGAAATCCTGTTTTCCCAAACGAACCCCTAGTTACCGTAAGAGGTCCTGCTATTCAAGCTCAATTTGTAGAAACCATGATACTTTTAACTGTTAACCATCAAACCTTAATTGCTACAAAAGCAAATAGAATATGTAGAGCCGCTGACGGGAGACCTGTTATGGAATTTGGTTCTAGACGTGCCCAAGGTTATGATGGTGCCATTTATGGTTCAAGAGCCGCAGTTATCGGTGGTTGTAGTGCCACTGCTTGCACAATTTCTGAAGAGATGTTTGGTATACCTGCCATTGGAACCATGGCTCACTCTTGGATACAACTATTTGGTAGTGAATATGAATCTTTCAAAGCCTGGGCAACTACATACCCTGATAACTGCCTACTACTTATAGATACTTATAATGTTTTAAAATCAGGTCTACCAAATGCAATAAAAGTATTTGATGAGATTTTGAAACCTCAAGGCATAAGGCCCGTTGGTATTAGAATTGATAGTGGTGATATTACTTATCTTACTAAAAAGTGCAGAACAATATTAGATGCTGCTGGCTACCCTGATGCTAAAATAACAATATCAAATTCCCTTGATGAACACATTATTACTGATGTACTAGCTCAAGGTGCTCAGATTGATAGTTTTGGTGTTGGTGAAAGACTTATTACTGCCAGAAGTGAACCTGTATTTGGTGGAGTGTATAAATTAGTTGCTGTTGAAGAAAATAATACTGTTGTTCCTAAAATAAAGATAAGTGAAAATGAAGAAAAAATAACAAACCCAGGATTCAAAAAAGTATACAGAATATTTGATAAAGCTACTGATAAAGCTATAGCCGATATTATTACACTGAGCGGTGAGGTAATTGATGAGACTAAAACACTAGAAATATTTGATCCCATTTTTACATGGAAAAAGAAAAAAATAAAAAACTTTTATGTTAGAGCTTTGCAAGTTCCTATATTTGAAAAAGGAAAACCAGTATACGAAAGTCCTAGTGTAAAGGAAATCAAGATATTTGCTGAACAAGAGACAAATAAACTTTGGCAAGAGGTATTAAGACTTGAAAATCCTCATCGTTACTATGTAGATCTTTCAACTAACCTTTGGAATGTAAAACAAAATTTATTGCATCGTTATTCTGACATATATGAAGAATAAGGAGAATACTATGGATATACAAATATCAAATGAGGCACAATTAAATTTATACAATCTTTTAAAAAAGCACAATGAATACAATTGTGTTCGTTTCTCCTTTATAAGCTCCTGCTGTAGTCGTGCTGCAGTGGATATTATTTTAGATGAAATAAAAGAAGATGATATATTAGAAACTATTGGCGGAATAACCTTTGTTTATGCAAATACTTTACAAGAAAAAATTAAGTCTATAAATCTAAATTTTACAGATTCAGGCTTTATGCTAAAATGTGAGCCAATTGCCAAAAGCAAAGATTGTTCCAGCTGTAGCAATTCCAAAACCGCCACAGGTTGCGGCGGGTGCAACAAGTAAAAATACCCTATAGAGAAGACTTCTTTTACCTGTCTTCTCTATAGGGTATTCTATTTTATCCACTGTCTACGAGACATAATTCTCTATCATGCCATGTTCAAATCATCGACTTCTATTCCCCTGACTTTAATTAAATCTCTCACTGAGCATTCATTAAAATAATATTCACCATTTTATTTACCCAAATGAATTATGAGAAGCAGCATGGCAGTGCACGTGAAAGAGGCTATTCGAGCTAACGCTTTAGAAATACTTAGGTTACCGTTTGTTAAATTACGTTAAGAAACTTTTTTTGTCTGAGCGCAGCGAGTTAAAAAGTTTTAGTAATTTAACAATAAGGTAACCTTAGTATTTCTTAAGCGTAGCGAGTAGCCTCTGAACATGCACTGCCATACTGCTTCCACTTTCATTTGGGTAAATACTATGCTTCAAATCTGTATCCCACACCCCAAATTGTTTCAATGTACTGGGGATTTGATGGATCTACCTCTATCTTTTCTCTTATCTTTCTTATGTGAACTGTGACTGTTGCCAAATCTCCTTGAGAATCCATTGACCAAATGCTATTAAATAATTGATTCTTAGTGAATACTCTATTGGTATTTGACGCTAAAAACGTTAACAAATCAAATTCCTTAGTTGTAAAAATACGCTCCTTATCATTGACAAAAACCCTTCTAGATACCTTGTCAATTACAAGCCCTCTTATCTTTATTTCCTCTTTTCTTTCTTCTTTTGTGCTAAGTCTTTCATATCTGGATAGATGTGCTTTTACTCTTGCAACTAGTTCCCCAGGACTAAATGGTTTTGTCACATAATCATCAGCACCTAGTCCGAGGCCCCTTATTTTATCTACATCTTCTTTTTTAGCTGAAACCATAATTACTGGTATGTCTTTTATCTTCCTTATTTCCCTGCATATTTCAAAACCACTTATCTCCGGTAGCATCAAATCCAATATTATAAGGTCATAATCTTTATTTTTGGCTTGCATTAGCCCCATTTTACCTGTACATTCTATGTCAACTTCATAACCATTAATTTCAAGATAATCTCTTTCAAGTTCTGCTATACTTCTCTCATCCTCAATTATCAATATTTTTTTCAATATAATCATCTCTCCAATTTTTTAATGTAAATATTATATTAGTCCCATTATTCCCATCGCTTTCTGCCCATATTCTGCCACCATGTTCTTCAACAATTCTTTTTGAAATTGCAAGTCCTAGACCACTACCGCCAGTGTTTGTGTTTCTCGAAGGGTCTGCCCTATAAAACCTATCAAATATATATGGCAAAGCTTCTTTTGAAATTCCAATTCCATTGTCTTCAAAACTTATATTTACAAATTTCTTATGTTCTATGATTGCTACATATATTTCTCCTGAATTTTTGCCCATATATTTAACAGCATTTTCCACTATATTCATTATGATCCTCTTCAACTTTTCTCTATCAGCAACAACATAAATCCTGTTTTTTTGATTATGTTTAAGTGTTATATTAATATTTCTTTTTTCTAAATCAAATTTCAATTCTTCCATACAGTCATTCAAGTAATCTAAAAGATCTACCTTTTCAAAATTAAATGAAACTTTTTTTAAGTCGAGTTTGGAAAACAGAAACAATTCATCTATAAGTTTATCCATATCTACAGCCTTTTTATATACTGTATTAATGTATTTTTCCATTTTTTCTGGTGTATCTGCTACCCCATCCTTTATTCCTTCAACATAACCCTTTATGGCAGTTACTGGAGTTTTTAGATCATGCGATATATTGGAAATAAGTTCTTTCCTATTATTTTCATATTGAAGCTGTATTTCCAAAGATTCCTTTAATCGTTGTCTCATTTCTTCAAATGCTCTGCTAAGTTCCCCAATTTCATCATTAGAACTTATATTGAGCTGAAAATCCATGTTGCCATTTTTTATAAGTACTGCACCATCCTTAAGCTTTTGCAAAGGTTTTACTATACTCCTCGAGACTAATACTGTTAAAATACCATTTGTAATAACTAATATTGATATTAAAATTAAAATTTCTATAGCGAAAAATTTATATACAATATTTTCTGCTGAAACAGTATTTAGAACTAAAAATATAGATACTTTACTTCCATCATTAGCAGAAAAGTCATATTGTTTTAGTAGCATAGATTTGCTTTCAAATGGCGAATGTCCTCTGCTTGTATCGTTGTACTCTCCAAATTTGGGTAATATACTACTTTTAACGTTATTTTTTAAGAATGGCGACATATACATAAAATTATTATTTTTTCTTATTACAATGCCAGTTTGTTCATTTAAGTTTTTTTCCTGTTTATTAAAAAAGTCATTGCTATTTACACTGCTTTTATTTGTAAGTATGTAGTTTTTTATATTATTTATTGCCACCGAATCCTTTTCAATAATATTTTCTACAGGTGATCCATAAGAGCCAATATTGTATGCAGATTTTAGACTATTCTTAAATATATTAGCTACAAATAATGTAATAACTAGAAATAATATTATGGGTATTACCAGCATAACAATATATGAAACTGTGATTCTTTTTTTAATAAGCATATGTCCTCCAAATTTTGAAAACAAAAGGGCAGCAATCTTTATCTAGCTGACCTTTTGAGTTAATTAGGCATCTTCAAATAAATAACAAGCCAGTATGCTAGTCTATTTTGCGTCATACTGCGTCGACATAACCCTTAGATAGCCCCACTATCTGCGGGACATGTCTCCTGGTCTGACACAAAATATCCGTCGCATCTTTGACTTGTTATTTCTTTTCAGATACCTTACTCATATCTTAAAGCTTCAATTGGATCTAATGCAGCTGCTTTTTTAGCTGGGTATAATCCAAAGAATATTCCTACTGCTGATGAAAATAAAATTGCAGCAATAACTACTACTGGTGAAATTACTGGCACAACATTTACTGCATTTCCTACAATTTCAGCTCCACCAATTCCTATTGCCATTCCAATCACTCCACCAATGAGTGAAATTATAACGGATTCAGTTAAAAATTGTAACATAATATTTTGAGTAGTAGCCCCAATTGCTTTTCTTATTCCAATTTCTCTTGTTCTCTCAGTTACCGATACAAGCATTATATTCATAACCCCAATACCACCAACCAAAAGTGAAATTCCAGCGACAGCTCCAACAAAGTCTGTAAATATACCTAATATACTGTTGATTTGATCCATTTGTTTAAAAAGGTTAGACGCTGTATAAATACCTTTTCCTCTGTTATTATGTCTACTTTCCAATATACTTACTGCACTATTTCCTGAATCCTCAACGTCATTCTTTGAGTCTGCTGCTATTGTTAAATTACTAATAGTGAAATTAGTTGGGTATAAAGTCTGGACAAATGATATTGGTACGTCTACAGCTATAGCTGCATTAGGTCCTCCACCACCAAAACTTCCTGCAGAACTCTTCACTCCTACAATGGTTACTTTTTTGCTGGCACCAGTAGGTCCAATCTCCATAGTTTTTCCTACTGCATCAACACCCCCAAACAAAGTTGTAGCTGATGTTTCATCAATAACAGCTACTGCTTTCCCTTCGTCTTGTTCAAGTTCATTAAAATATCTTCCATAGGATATATCGTAATTTTCTATATCTGCAAAATCCGTAGTTGAACCGGTAATATTGGCATTTTTTGATGTAGTGCTTGATACTACAGTTCCCTTTTCGGATACTGTTGGACTTACATACTTTATTGTGCTTACCTCTTGTTTAATCTGTAAAGCATCCTTTAAAGTAAAATAATCACTTTTCTGTGCTTTAGATGAATCTAAACCTATGGTTACTGTAGTTGCTCCTATTTTACTAAATGCATCTGTAATATAATTTTGAGCACCTTGACCAAGGGACACAATTGCTATTACAGCGCTTATTCCTATAATTATTCCTAGCATAGTTAGAAAGGACCGCATTTTATTTGATACAATACTTCCTATTGCTATTCTAAAACTCTCTAGAAAATTCATATTTTGCTGTTACCTCCTTTAAAAAGCATTCTTACTATAACCTAATTCTATCCTTTACACTCTCGTCAGCTACTATTACACCATCTTTAAATCTTATAATTCTTCTTGTATAAATAGCAACATCTGGTTCATGGGTTACCATAACTACCGTAGATCCCTCATCGTTCAGATCCTGAAAAATTTTCATTATATCAAAAGTTGATTTTGAATCAAGATTTCCAGTGGGTTCGTCTGCCATAATAACATTAGGTTTATTTACTATTGCCCTAGCAATTGCAACTCTCTGTTTTTGTCCACCAGAGATTTCATTGGGTCTATGTTTAACCCTATCTCCTAATGATACCCTGTCTAAAGCTTCAAGAGCTCTCTCTCTTCTTTCCTTAGCAGAAACTCCGGCATAAACCATTGGTAATTCTACATTTTCCAGTACCGTTAACCTTGGCAATAGATTGAATGCTTGAAATACAAAACCTATTTCTTTGTTTCTTACGTGAGCCAGTTCATTACCAGTAAGATTTGAAACATCTTGACCGTTAAGCAAATATTTACCCTCGTTCATTTTGTCAAGACAACCTAATATATTCATAAAAGTAGATTTCCCTGATCCAGAAGGTCCCATTATGGAAGTAAATTCTCCTTTTTCTATTTTTAAATTTATATCTTTAAGTGCAGTAAAATCTATTTCTCCAGCTAGATATCTTTTAGTTATATGCGTAACCTCAATCATGCTTTTAGATGCCCCCTTAGTTAGCTTTTACAGAAGTTCCATCGTTTATTGATGCACTTGGATTAAGTATAACTTTATCATTAACTTTAAGTCCACTTTTCACTTCTGCATCAGTATCTGATTGTAAACCCAATTGAACTTCTTTTTTCACAGCTTTATTATTTTGTATAACGAACACATAGCTTTTCCCTGATTTATCTGTTTTTATACTTTCTGCAGCTACACTTATAACCTTGTCGCTTTCTCCAGTTAGTATATTAACATCTGAATCAAACCCCTCCACTAACCCATCTTGAGGTGCATCTATATCTATATCCGCTGTAAGTGTTGTTGACGATGCTGTTGATGATGCTGTTGTCACAGCTGATGGTGCTACATATGAGACTTTACCAGTATAGTTTTTATTAGCAAAATTTATGGTTACTGTTTGCCCTAGTTTAACTTCACTAGCACTGTATTTATCAAGGTTTACCTGTGCTTCTAGAGCGCCTTGATCCTCTATTGTTACTGCAGCTGTACTACCACCAGAAGTTGCACTTGAAGTACCTGTCCCAGTTCCTCCTACCTTGGCATTTAATGAGGTAACTACCCCGTCAAAATCTGCTACATTACTATTAACACTTTTAGCTAAATTAGCATTAGCCGTGTCTAAATTAACATTAGCTAAATTTATAGCATTATCAGCTTGTTTTAGTTTTTCAGTTTCATCTGGTACCTGATTTTTTGTGCTATTTAAAGTTGTTAACGCAGCATTTAATGTTTGTAATTGTTTGTCCCCCCCTGCTGCTTGATATCCAGCTGGATTGGATTTTTGAAGTGCTGTTAAACTATTTATCTGATTATTAGTATCAGTAATTTGGTTGTTTGTATCATTAATTTTTTGATTGTTTACGGCTACAGTATTTAGCAAATCTTGTTTTTGGCTATTTGCAGTACTTAAATTTATTTGTGCCTGCTTTACTGGTCCATTTAAATCTGTAACTTGATATGTTACCAATACATCACCTTTTTTTACTTTGTCCCCTACTTTAACATTTACAGCTTTAACCTTAGCTTGGTCTGGTGCATAATAATCCTTACTATTTTTCGACTTAATAGTTGCTGTTGTTGAATAATATGATTTAATATCGCCCTTAGTTACACTTGCTGATTTAACCGTTGTAAATTTGCCCTTGTTTTTACCCATTCTACTTATTCCTATTGCACCAGCAATAACTACTACAATTATTATACCTATAATAACTTTTTTCTTCATAATTACTTGTTACCTCCTTAAATTTCTTACCTGGTCATTAGAATTTGATGATGCCGTGCATCTTCTTGTAATTACATTCTACATTTTATTTCTTAATTCGTAATAAAATAATTCTTAAAATTTTATAAAATCATCGCAAAGAAGCCTATTTTTATCTTAATACAAGGTAAAAATAGGCTTCTTTGTAATGACTTATGTATGATTTATTAACTATAAATGATTTTATCTACAGCTGTTTTTTCACTTAATGTTTATGTTTATACTTATTTTTCATTTTTTTCACTTTAGCATTGTTATTTTTAAAATTTGTTTTTGGTGATTTTATTGTTTTTAATAAATATATTGCTGCAGCTACTATTACTATAAAAATCAATGTAAATCCAATGATCTTTCTCTTTAACAATGTATCATCCTTATTATTTGCTGCTAAACTTTTGTTAATATTAACTGATATACTATTACTTTTTACATTATTAGTTGAACCACTTGCTTTCCCCGAGGTTACATTAGAAATTGAATTTGTTCCATTCATCTGTGGTGAACTTATTGCATTGGCTCCAACTTCTGAAGATACTCCATTACTAATGACATTTGTTTTACTATTAGTAGCATTTGTCATATTTTCACTTGTACTATTGGTTTTCTTAGTAGTTGGAGTCTGTTTTGTTTTACTTGATGAATTTTTAGAGTTATACCTCTTAACACTATTAGTTGAATATGTTGGCGCTGGTGTTGTTTGCGTTGCTGGTGGCTTTACATTCTGTGCTGGTGCTACTGGTGCTACTGGAGTTGGATCTGGTGCTGGCGTTACTACTGGTGTTGGATCCGATGTTGGGTCTGGGGTTGGATCTACTTGTCCACCTCCACTTGGTACCGTGTTGTCAGTTTGTCCCGTTCCATTACTTACACCATCACCAGTTGATGAATTATCATTTGTATCTAGTAGTTTTACATATTTGGACATGCTACTATTTACTGTTTCGTTGTTTTTATAATTATAATAACCATTGTTATAAAAATTATAATTTGATATATAAATATAAAAAAACAATGTTAAAAACCCTATAAATATCTTAAAACTTTTCTTCATAAATATTACCCACTTTACAGAATTCATAATTATATTTTACATTTGTTGGTTTTCCATGTCAATAAATATTATATCTTAGCCCTCATCTCCTATATTTTGCTATATAATTATTAAAATTCCAACTATTTAAGAATTCATTTGTAGTATCAAACCCAGATTTATAAAGTTTATCGCACTTTTTATGCGATAAATTAAACTCTGTAGTCCTAACGCCCCCTGTTTTTATTGAAATAGTTCTAATCGCATTCCTGTCCGGTAAAAATTCTTCCTCGTTTCTATCTACCATAGTCTCAACCACATCAATAAAATATGAAAACAAATCTTTTCCATTATTATCTATATGCGTTTTTTTATTATTTTCTAATTTAAATCCAAAAGTTGGCCACCTTGGAGTATCCTGCACATCAAAAATCCAAATTGGGAAATTACTTATAATGCCACCATCCACAATATAACTTATATTATGATTATATTTTAGTTTAACCGGCTTGAAAAAAAACGGGATACTGGTGCTCATTCTAACAGCCTTTGCTATTTCGAATTCTGATGGCTCAATACCATATCTTTTTAAATCGTCAGGTATTATTAAAATATTTTTTTGGGTTACGTCAGCTGCAATTATTTTAAGAGTTCTTTCCCCATGTTTTTTTAAATCTTTAAATTTCACTATACCTTTTTTCTCTAGAAGTTTATATATCCACTTTTCAATTAGACGCCCATCATAAAACCCTTTGCTTCTTATTAATTCTATGGCATTTCCCATTAAAGGTATACCTCCATATACACCTGTGCTTAAAATCTTTGTATAGTCCATATTAAGCATTATTTCTTTTAGTTCCTGTCCAGTATAGCCAGCAGATAGTAATGCCGCTGTAATAGCACCTGCTGACGTTCCCGCAAGTTTGTTAAAAGTATACCCTTTTTGTTCAAGCGCCACTACCCCACCAACAAACGCTATTCCCTTTACTCCTCCCCCTTGAAATACCACGTCAGCTTTCATATATTACCTCCTACTAAAATCTTGCTCTTATCTTTTTTTCAAATATAAGAACTATTTCATACATTATATATGCAAGTATTGAGAGAATTACTATACTCATCATTACCATATCAAGTTGAGAAATCTGTCCACCGTATACTATTAAAAATCCTAGACCTTCTTTAGCTACTAAAAATTCTCCCATTATTACACCTACCCACGAAAGTCCAACACTAATTCTAAGCGCTGATACAATACTAGGAATAGATGATGGTATTACTAGTATCATAAGAATCTGAAATTTATTTGCTCCAAATGTTTTTAAAAGTTTAATTTTATCCCTATCCACTCTGTTAAAACCATCTAAAATACTTATTATTGTAGTTACGATAGATATTAAAACTGCGATTGTAACTATTGCTTTGATTCCATTTCCTACCCAAAATATTATTATTGGAGCTAGAGCAACTTTTGGTAATGCATTTAACACTACAATGTATGGATCTAGAACTTTTGAAAGAAAATCGAACCACCAGAGTAGCATAGCTATAAATATGCCTAGCACTGTCCCTAATGTAAAACCTAACACTGTTTCATAACAAGTTATACCAATATGTGTAAAAATCGTTCCTTCTTTATATATGGTAATAAGGCTAGAAAAAACTCTGCTTGGAGTACTTATAAAAAATGGATCTATCCATTTCAGGTCTCCTGCTAGTTCCCATAACGCAAAAAAAACAATTAAGATCAGCCATCTTATAAATATAATAATTTTGGATTTTCTTTTTGCATCTTTAATAAATTTATTATGTTCGTAGCTTATATTATTCATCTATTTCAAGCTCCCCCCACACAGAATCAAAATATTCCCTAAACCTTGGATTTTCCCTCTTTTTTAATGGAGTTAATGAATCATCCTCAAAATCAATATATACATCTTTTTTTACTGCTCCTGGTCTCTTTGAAAATATTATTATTCTTTCGGACATGGATATAGCTTCTGATATATCATGAGTAACCATTATAACTGTCTTTTTCTCCTGTTTTATTATCTTGAAAATTTCATCACTAGCACGTAGTCTACTTTGATAGTCTAAGGCTGAAAATGGCTCATCTAAAATTAAAATTTCAGGATTTAATGCTAATGTTCTTATCAACGCCACCCTTTGCCTCATTCCTCCTGAAAGTTCACTTGGATAATGTTTTTTAAATTCTTCCAGCTTATATTCCTTTAACATGTTTTCTATGTTTTTTATATTCTCTACTGTTTTTCTATGCTGTACTCTAAGGCCAATTAATACATTTTCATAAACATTAAGCCATTCAAAAAGCTGGTCTTTTTGAAACATATATCCAAACTTTATAGTGGAGTTTTCTAAATTATTCCCATCCACTAAGATTTCTCCCTTTGAAGGTTTTATAAGTCCTGCTATTATGTTTAATAAAGTTGACTTTCCTGATCCTGACGGACCAACAATACTTACAAACTCACCTTTGTTTACAGTAAAACTCACATCTTTTATAGCCTCTGTTTCACAAAGCATGGAATGATAATTCATAAATATATGTTTAATTTCTATTTTATTCATCTAACGCTCTCCAAAACTAATTTTTGTTATCATATAATATTATATGAAACCGATACTTCTCTTGTGTTGAATAAAAAAAGGATACAGGAGATAAATTTCAGTTTGAAAATTATCTCCTGTATCCTTTGATTTAGTTAAAAGTTAAGAGTTGTCAGTTAAGGAAATTTTGCCTTGGCAAAATAATTTATTAAAATTATTTTATTCGATTTTCTGCCCTAGCAGAAAATCTTCCATAACTCTTAACTTTTATCTCTTAACTCTTAACTTTTTTATTTGACCGCTTCTTTCGCAATTTCAGTATTAACAAGTTTACTAAACCCAGGACGTGTTTTAATGAGATCTTTGTTGTATCCTTGGATGATGTCCATTAACCTATTTATATCAGTTTTATTTATTTCGGGACTGGAGGCAAATGCATTTACCTTCTTATAATTCTTAATATTTTCAGCTATAAGATTTGCATCTGTTCCAGGAAAAAATGATTTTATCTTCTCTGCAACTTTAATATCACTAGTACTCTCCACCCATTTTTGTCCCTTGTAAATTGCTCTAATAAACTTTACCAAAGTATCTTTATTATTAGATAAGTAATGTTTTGTTGTAAAATAACATGTATATGGTAGAAGACCTGCTTCACTTCCAATGGAGGCTTCAATATACCCAGAGCTGGTTTGTCTTAAAACGCTAGCCGTAGGTTCAAAAAGTGCAACATAATCTCCTGTTCCTGCCTTAAATGCTTCGGCAGTTGCATTAAACTGTATATTCGTTATAATATTAACATCCGTTTTTGGGTTCAAACCATTCTTTTTAAGCACATATTCAAGTGTCATTTCAGGAACTCCGCCTGGCCTAGCTCCAATGATAGTTTTACCCTTAAGTTCTTCCCACCTGAAGTTTTTTTCTTCTTTTCTACCAACAAGAAAAGAACCATCCTTTTGTGTCAGCTGTGCAAATACTACCGGATAGTCCTCTTTATTTTGATTCTGAGTATAAATGGATTGTTCTGGTCCACAAAAACCTATGTCAGCATTTTTACTAAGTACTTGCTGCATAGTTTTATCTGCACCTTGACCAATTGAAAGATCAATATCAAGGCCTTCTTCTTTAAAATATCCATTGTTAACTGCAGCATAAAAAGGAGCATAAAACACAGAACGAACAACCTCATTAAGTCTTATTTTTTTAACAGCAGATTTACTGTTATTCCCACAACCAAAAAAAAGAGATGTGCATATACATAATAAAACTAGTGAAAAAGCAGGATAATATAATTTTTTTTTCATAGATACCCACCATTTACAATATTCTAATTTATATTATATGCACATCTTAATTGTTTGTTACTATTTAATAAACAATTGATTTTTATTACTTACAAAAGTCACTTGATTTCAGGAAACCAAAGTGCTATTTCCCTTTTAGCGTTTACTTCATTGTCAGAAGCATGAACTAAATTTCTAGTTCTATCGTCAGCATAAATCCCCCGAATACTGCCCATTTCCGCAAGTTTAGGATTTTTATCCCCATGTATTTTTCTAACGATGTCTATGGCATCAGTTCCTCCAACTATCATTGCACATATTCTACCTTCAGTTATATAATCAATTAAATCCTTAAAATATTCTTTTCCTTGATGCTCTTCATAATGTTTTTCTGCAATAGTTCTGTCAGCCCGAAGCATTTTTAATGCAACAATATAAAGACTTTTTTCCTCGTAAAAGCTAATAATACTACCAATCAATCCCCTTTGGACTCCATCAGGTTTAATTAATACCAATGTTTTTTCCATAACCTATGCCTCCTACATTAAGTAACATCTAAACTTTACACCCATTATTTAATTTGTTTTTCTGTTTCTACACCTACTTCTTCTGCTTTCTTATTAGAATTTGGAATAAGTCCCTCCAAAGAATAGTATTTACATAATCTTTCAATATTATGCCTACTCTTTCCAGTAACTGATTTAAATGGGCATATTGAATCACTTTTTTCATTACAATAAAATGGGCATTCCTCAAAACAACTTACCTCTTCCTCATAGGTGCTCAAAAATGAACATTTTTCCATAACTACACCTCACATTCTCCGTTAGGATAATTTTTACAAATCCAATGCCTACATTATAAACTATTATTGTGAAAATTTGAATACTTTTTTTACAAATTTAAGTGGAATATAAATTCACTTATTTGCGTATAATATGAAATTTTTATCAATAATTCATATTTACCCTTTTCAATCAGCTAAATATGGAATATAATTTTACATAGTAAATATCTTAAGACTTTTTTAAAGGGAGATGATACTTTGAAAAAGAAATTATTGGATTATGTCATCATTTTGTTACTTTGCTTTTTAGTGGCACCAGCGGCATTTTATTTTATTTTAAACTCCTCTGAATTTGACACGTACAATCTTTATTACGCTAAAACTGTATATATAGAAATGTACCTGAAAATAGCTTTAGCCGGTTTATTTTTATTTGTGCTAATAACAATTCTTAATAAGATATTATTTAGGATATTAACTAGCAGACCTACAGAGAAAGCTAAACTAATATCAATTGAAAAGATAGATATTAGTAGTTTAGGTTTAAGCCTTTCAGGCGTGTCAGATAAACCGGAAGAGATTTATAACATAAAGTTTAAGCATAATAATAAAATAATTGATATAACAATTTCAAAGGAAAATGTGAAAAATGATCTTAGTAAGGAAGATTCTCCTTATGTAGAATATCAACATATTAATCTTATTAGAATATTCAACAAATTTCTTAATATTAAGGTTCACACTAAGAAATAGTGACCTAATGTAAGCACTTAAGGCATCTAAAAAAAGTAGACTATTACACTGACTAGTTATTTTCTTAAAGATGTATAATATATAAGTGCTTACTTTTTTGCTTTAGAACTGATGAAAATAGCTTGTAAATGGAGAGATGAAATTGAAACGTAAAATTATTTCTATAATATTAACACTAGCAGTATCATTATCAATACCTTCAAATGTATTTGGTGCTGAAAATAGTTCTGCACCAAACCTCACCGCTAAAGCAGCCGTAACAATAGATGCTAGCACAGGTGAAATAATATATTCAAAAAATCTTGATGGTAAGGAGTATCCCGCTAGCACTACAAAACTTCTAACAGCTTTAATTCTTACTGAATCAAAAAAGCCAAGCGATATACTTACATATACTGCCAGCGCAAAGGCTCAACCATCTGCATCCTTAAATGTTGATAAAAAGGCTATAAAAGTAGGTGAAAAAATCACAGCTAATAACGCATTGAACGGAATGCTTATCTATTCAGCAAATGATATTGCCTACATGATTGCAGACAATGTTGTAGGTAAAACTAATGATAGTATAAAAGATACAAATACCGATTTTTCTTTATTAATGAATAAAGAAGTGACTAAGCTTGGTCTTAAAAACACACACTTTGTAACTCCAAACGGTCTACATGATCCTGACCACTACTCAACAGCATACGATATGAGCATAATCGGTAAAAATGCATTTGCCAATGTGACTATCCTTAATGCCTTAGAGCAGAAAAATTATGTGTTTCAAACAGAAGATGGACTTAAAATTCCTATTATAAGTAGCAATAAACTTATTTTAAATAAACTAGCACTCTATGATAGCACCTGTATTGCTGGAAAAACCGGTTTTACAAATCAAGCTGGAAGATGTCTGGTTGCTATTTTTAATAGAAATGGTAAAAAAATTATTGGTGTTGTTATGAATTCTAAGAACGAACCTTCTGACACTCAATCCTCTAAGGACATGGAAGCTTTAATAAATTACAGCTATTCTATAAAAGATACAAAACTTTATTCTGCAAATGATATCATTAGTACTAAAAGTCTTAGCTACAAACCATTGATATTTTTGGGGCCTACTAAGACTATAGAAATTCCACTTAAGTTAGCTAAAGACGTTGAATACTATAAAAATGACGTTAATGATAAAGAAAAAACTACGTCTACTACACTTGCTTCAACAAATCCATGGAAAATGAAATCAAATGCTTCCGTGGGCACTCTTACATTAAAAGAAAGAGGTGTAACTAAAAAATATGATCTTTACTCAACTTTTTCCTCTAGTGATTTGATAAAAGAAAATATCTTTACTTATGTTGCCACGGCAACGGTTGCTCTCATTATAATAATGCTGGTTCTACGAATCAGGAAGGTCAACAAAATGAGAAAAATTCGACGAAGAAAATAATTTATGAGAAAAAAGAGAAAAGTTAAGAGAGAAGATTTTATGAAGATTTTTTCTGCTAGCGCAGAAATAATTCATTAATATAATTAAAATATTGCCTTACGGCAATATTAAATAAAGTAGGTAGATTGGCTTGCACAATCTACCTACTTATTTTTTCGCATTAAAATATATATTGCTTCTATTTTGCCCCAAGGCAAAATTTCCATAACTTTTAACTTTTCTCTATTAACTTTTAACTTCTTTTGTTCCTTAACCGTTGGTTGAACGGTTAAAATAAAACATAGATAAACAAAAAATCATGACTCCTAACATAATATACACAGGCGATAATTTAGGGGTAAAGTATATTAAAATCGGGAAAACAAAGGTACCACATATATTAAAGGTTATATGGGCAGCTATTGAGCCTAAAATAGTCATAGTCTTAACACACACATATCCTAAAATAAGTCCTAAAATGCCTGCATAAATGCCCTGAAACATATTCATATGGTATACTCCAAAGGTAACCCCCTGAATAATCACTGCAGGAATCACTTTTAAATTTTCTCTTATTTCACTTAATATTATCCCTCTAAAAAGTATTTCTTCAAAAATTGGTGCTAAAATTATTACTGCAAAGATTCCTATAATTGAACCCATTGTTCCACTTATAGTTTTTTGTGTTTCACTATATGATGGAAAATATTTTAGAACATAAACGGATATGGCTGACAACGCCAAGCTATATCCTGCTGTAATTGCAATTATAAGTAATATATTCTTTATTCTAATTTTTTTGATCTTGCAGATTTCAAAAATATTTTTTTCCCTTGCTTTTAAAATTAGAAAATATAATAAAAATGATATTAATATCGCGGGGATAAATATTGTAGCTGTATTTTCATTTATGTAATTGGCTACATTATCACTTCCGTTAATTCCTTTAAAAGCTGCCTGTATTGCTACTATAATATAGTCCATAAGTTGAAATACAAAGTATATACCCAAATATAATAATATAAAGGCTGCTGCTTTAATATGTTTCATATCTTCCCTCCATTTAAATAATCCTCCAAATCATCTCCACTAACCGAAGAAAATTTACCTTCAGCAACTTTGAAAAATTGTGCTTTTTTATTTATCCTAGCAATTGTCTTAACAACTTCAGGATGACAAGTAAGAAAAAATATTTGATTGGTTTTAGAAAGTTCACTTAATAATTTGATTGAATTGTTTAAATGTTTAACATCAAAATTTACCAGTGAGTCATCTATTATTACAGGTAATTTTGATTTTATTTCTCCGATTCTGCTAAGTCTTACGGATAAAAATAATTGTTCTTTTGTTCCACGGCTTAAATCTTTCATGCTATCTTTTAGTACCCCATTTTTATCCACAGTTTTAAAATCTGTTTTTGTAAGGTTATCCACTGGAAGCACTTCGGAAAACTGTCCATCTGTTATATCACTTAGGATTTTACCCGTTCCACTCAGAATAGTATCTTTTGCACCTTGTATAAAATCATTTTGAAGTAATTGGAGTATAAATGCCGCAGCATTATTAACCGCATAATTCTCTGCAACCTTTTTAAGCTTTCGCCTACCATTCTCTATTTTATTATGAGCTATTGTTAAATCCTCACTACTGAAAGCCCTATTCATCTCATCTTTTAGACTTGTCCTTTCATCCTTTAAAGCATTTAAATTATTTATTCCATTTTGATATTTTACTTTAAGTTCGCCTGACTCCCTTTTTATGTCATCCATATCAATATAATCATTTACAATCGTCTCAAACTTCTGAAATAATTCTGCATCTTCATCCTTAGCTAATATTTTTTTCACCCTATCTATTTGAAGTGAATGAAGTAACTGTTTTTTCAAATTGATGTACATATTTTTATTTAATTTATATTCATTAAATATTTTACACTTCTCAATATTTTTATTAAGATCTAGTAAAATATTCATATCATCTTTCAATTTTAATGTGCTACTGATTTTTTCTTCTACTAAATGTTTTGATGCTATTACTACACTCAATTTTTGATATGTATTAAGTAGCAAGCTGAGATTCTTTATGTTTTTAAATAAGTATTCACTATTTTCTATAAGGTTTTTTCTCATATTTAATTCATCTATGTCCCAAAAATCTTTAAACTTAATAAGTAAATCTAATAATTCACCTAACTGAAAATTTATATCTTTTTCTAATGCACACATATTATCTAAATCAAACTTTAAATGCAGCACCTTCTTCTTTATATCCCTAACTAAAGTGAAATAAATTTTAATACTTGCTATAGGCACTTCCTTTTTTAGTTGAAGTACATGCTTATATTCCAAAATGGACTGATTTAAATCATTTATACCATCCAATAAATCTGATAATTCATTTTTTTTCTTTGATAAATCCAGTTTTATTGCACTGACACCGGAATCTTTAGTGCTACCTACCCTAGTTTTTCTTGAAAAAACAATATTTAAATATGTCATTACTATACCTGCAATACTTATTAATACCCCAAAAATCTTGTTAAAATTGTACATGACAAAACCTATAATTAAAAATCCACATACCGAAATAATATTTTTTGCAAAAACATTTTTATCGTAAGACTCACCACTTATCTTTAATTCTAAAAGTTTTTCTTCAGACTGTTTTATGTTGTAATTTATATCTTCTTTTTTACTCTCCATAATTTTCAATTTATCAATATTTTCACTTAGTTCAATAAAAGAAATCTCTTCTGTATTTATGTCTAATATCTTAGTAAAATCATCCCTCCATTCCTCATTTATATCTGTAGCATCAACTACTATTTCATGTTTTGCTTTTCTGCACTGTTCTAGGATTATTCTGTAGTTCTCTATTTTCTGCATAATTCCGGAAATCCTAAGTTCGCTGCCGGTAATTTCCTTTTCATATAACTTGAAACATTTTAATAAACAATCAGAAATCTTGGCACTCTTTGGAAATCCTAGCTTCACTTTTTCATAATTATTTAGAACTAATGAATATTCATCCCTTAGGCTAAGACAGATTTCCAAGGACAAACCGCTAACCTCAATATTCTCATATATAGCCTTGTTCGCCTCATTATTAAGTATTAATTTAAGTCCATCGATTTCCTTATATAATTCATAATTCACCTTCAAAATTTCAGTAATAAATATATTATCTCCTATTGACTTAATATCTATTTCTAATCTCTGAACGTCATTTTCAAGAAAACCAATCCTACTTATATCACTATTATACTTTTCAACTTGAGTTAAAACCTTATCTTTTAAATCTATTCCCTCTAATATTTCATTATGACTTTCTTTAAATAATTTTGTCTTTGGATTTCCATTTTTCCCACCTATTTTTTCTGCTTCTTTTTTAAAATCAGAAATCATCCTTGGAACAGAAATAACATCCTTTAACCCTGCTCCCAAAAGCACTGACTGCAATTTTTCATCCTCATTGCCAATATATTTGAGTTCATCCAAGGATATTGTAAATATTTCTTTATAAGTAAATAAATCCACATCTTTATATAGATTTTCTATACTTTCTATGCCTAAAGCCTTAAAAACATGTGGTTTTGAATATCCATTTACTCTAGCTATAAGTTCTTCATTGTTATCATCTATAAATTTACCCTCTACCTCATATTCAACTTTTGCTGGAGGAATATCCATAGCTTTTGAAAATCCATATGGAAAATATCTTAATATGTCTAATAAAGTGGATTTACCTGCTCTATTATTTCCACCAATAACTACAATTTCCTGGGAAATATCATCTAAGCTCACGTTATTGTAAATTCCAAAATCCCTAATATATAAACTCTTGATGCGCATTTATCTATTCTCCTTTATGAACTTCATTACAATAAGTTCTTTTGCCTCATTTAATATTTTATCAAAGGCATCCTTGTCAAGCTGAGCTTTTAATATATTTAGGTTTTCACTATCATAGTTTTCTTCCCATGCTTGTCCAAAACTTTCAATGAGTTCACTTTTGAATTTTTCTTCGTGGCGTGATCTTTCACATAACTCATATAGTTTTTTTATAGTACCACTATTCTCTAAAAATTTTCTATAATCCGTCACTGAATTTTCAATTCTCACATCTATAGAATCTGCAAATACAAAAACATCATCCTGCATAAATTTTGAATTTAATTCGTCACATATTACTTCAGATATATCATCTGAAGTATCTTCAAAAATATTTTTAAGGTTTCCTCTTCCAGTTATGACCCATCGAATAACATATCCTTTAACTATTTCTGATAACTCTTCATTATTTTTAAATCCTTTAGGTATTACAGAAAATGTGTGTTTCAGACTTTTTGACCGATTTGAGATTAACTCTATAAGTTCTGTTAGATTTTCAGGGGTTTTATCCAGATTTTGATTGATGTTAATTTCTATTTTATCCCATATAACTGATGAAGTAGCTAAAAATTCTAATTCAATTTTTCTAGTATCATCAACTTTCACAAAAATACATCCCCCAATTCCTGTTTCCCCCACGTCTCTGCCTTGTGGAATTCCAGAAAATACCACAGTAGGATTTTCCTCATTCAATACACTACATTTGTGTATATGTCCTAATGCCCAATAATTAATATTGTCATTAGACTTTAGATTTTTTAGTGTGCATGGAACATAGTTTAAACTATTTGGGTTTAGTTCGGTGTGTAACATCCCTATATTAAAAATACCATCAGAAGGCGGATTATAGGAACTGTACATCTTTCTACTATCACCTTTGCCTCTGTATGATTCACCACATATCCTGGCTATTATATTTGAATTTTCATCCAAAACCTCAAACTCACTTAATTTTTCACTTTCACAAAGAAATACATTAGGTGGCATTTTAAACAATTCCCTCTTGATTATAAAAGCATCATGATTTCCACCAATTATAAAAACCTTTATATTCTTTTGTGACAATCGCTGACACTGGTGAAAGAAAAAATTATTTGCTTTTATAGATATTGAATCTTTATCGTATAAATCTCCACTTATCAATAAAAAATCAACACTATAAAAGATAGCATAATCAATTATTTTACGGAATGCGCTAAAAATTGCATCTTTCAGTATACTATTTTCTTTAAATACGGCCTCATTGCTGATATTTAACATACTTCCCAAATGAATATCTGCTGTATGTATAAATTTTATTGGTAAAGCCAAACAAAGCACCACCTCAACTTGAAAATTTTTAACTAAGATTTTTTTTTATATCACTATATTTCATTTTATAAGCCTCTTCAATCATTTCTGTTTTAAAATCAGCCTCACTCATATCTAAATCTATATTTTTCATTATATTTTTAATTGACAATTCTGCTACTTTTTTAACAAGCTTAATCTTGTATGTCTCTAATAACCTATCTTCAATATCTTCTTGGGTTTTGTGATTTTCTAAATCTATAATATGTTCAAGAGTTACATGCTTTTTTTTAAGTCCATATCCTAAAATAATTGATATCTTTGAATTCTCAAGAATATCTTCACCATAAATAAGGGCTATTTTAAAACCCTTGTCTATACCTGAAATTACTCTTTGAATTCCGGTTTTATATTCACTACTCTCTATCATATCTTTAAAATCTATTTCTCCCTGTTTTAAATGGAACTCATTTCCCATATTTATGTAATATATTTGTAAATTGTTAAGGTTTTTCTTAATGTTTTCAATGTTGAATTCCGCATCTGCTCTGTGCTGCTTGTCATTACCTTGTCTAACATCAATAACACAATTGATGCCACATTTATTTAATAAACCAATAAATTCACTAAAACTCCTATTTAAATAACTAATACTATAACATAATTTTTCCATAAATTTAAAAACTCTTCTTTCACCAATTTTTTAAAACTATTTTGTTAATTCTTTGGAATCACTTTTTAATAACTCAAATATATTGATCATAAATTGTGGAAGATTTCCTGGTATTTTTGCACTCACTAGATTTCTGTCTATAAAGTTTCCAGAATTTGTATAGTTTCCACCTGCATTTATTATATCATCAATTATTTCTTCTGGGCAAGTTATCTGATATCCATCTATTGCTTTACATGATATCAAAATTACTGCTCCAAGCCCAGTGCATCCAATAAGCTTATTTTCATCACAAACTTTTGATACAATACTTTTTATATATATATTATTTCTAAGTTTATATGATGAAAGACCACCTGGAATAATGATTCCATCATATTCATCTGGATTAATTGCACTTGGAAAATCATCCACATCCAAGGTATATCCGTGTAATCCAGTATAACTATCTTTATTGCCAGTTCCAATAACAGTTACCCTAACACCTTCTTCTCTCAATCTAAAAATAGGATAAAGTGCCTCCATATCCTCGAAACCATCTTCTGCTAACACTATAATGCTCTTTTCACTTAACTCCATTTTAACTCTCCTCATCATAATAAATTATTGCCACTATTTTCAGCTTAATCAAAAATATATTATACTCTATATTCTATCCGTAATATACGCTATATATCAACATATTTTTTAGTACTACATACATTATAAAATACTTTTTCAGTTTAGCCAGCAATATTTGTGAATTAATTTATTATCATATAAAAAAAACAATCATATAATACTAAAGAATATAATGTTTGAAAGGTGAATTTTTATGTTTTTTGATCCATATATTAATTCTTCTAGGTTAACTTCAGTAGTTTCCTATGCTCGAATATTTACAGCCGTACCAAAAGCACCTGCTGTGGATGTTTATTTAAACAACAAAATAGTTGCTAGAAATCTTCGTTTTGGAAATTTCACAGAATATCTATCACTAGAGTCAGGTAATTACCAAGTACAAATATTTGCTGCTGGTAATCGAAACAATTTATTACTGAAAGAAAACCTATATGTAAGTCCTTCATCAATTTATACCATTGCTGCCATTGGGTACATCTCAAAAATCGAACTTCTCCCAATATTAGAACCTAAGGGGCCAGTTATACCAGGAAAATTTTTCATAAGATTTGGTCATCTTTCTCCAAATTCTCCAAGCGTAGATCTAACCCTCAATGATGGTAGAAAACTTTTTACAAATGTAGCCTATAAAAAAATCACTGGATATATACCTCTCTCACCAGGCACATATAATTTTAAGCTTTTTGCTTCTAGCACCGGAGATTTAGTTTTAAACATACCTAATATAAATTTAATAGGCAACAGATTTTACAGCATATATGCCATTGGCCTTCTAGGTGACAACCCTCCTCTTCAGGTTGTTATTCCCTTAGATGGTAACTCATATTTAAAATTTTAATTTCTACAATCTACTATATTATGCCTTGACACTATTTTTTCGTTATATTATTATGTAATAGTATGGTTTTTTGTATTAATTATTGTAATTACGTTACAATATTGTTTATAGGTATTAGTATAATTGCCTTTCATCTTAAAGTGGTGGGAGGCTTTAATTTTATTTTTATAGGAGTGAGTTAAATGTCTTCAAACAAAATAAGAACAAGATTTGCACCAAGCCCAACTGGCTATATGCATATAGGTAACCTTAGAACCGCGTTATATACCTATCTTATAGCAAAACATGAAGGTGGTAAATTTATATTAAGAATAGAGGATACTGATCAAGAACGTCTTGTAGAAGGTTCTGTAGATATTATCTATAGTACTTTAAAAGAAACTGGTCTTATACATGATGAGGGTCCAGACATTGGTGGTCCTGTTGGTCCCTATGTACAAAGTGAAAGAAAAGGTATGTACCTTGACTATGCAAAACAGTTAATTAAAAATGGTGAGGCATATTATTGCTTTTGTTCAAAGGAAAGATTAGATATTTTAAAGACAAATTCAGAAGCTTTAAAAAGACCTTTCAAATACGATAAACATTGCAAAAATCTTCCTAAGGAAGAAATTGAGCAAAAATTAGCAGATGGTACACCTTACGTTATAAGACAAAATAATCCATTAACTGGATTTACTACTTTTAGCGATGTTATTTATGGTAATATTTCTGTGGACAATTCAGAGCTAGATGATATGATACTTATGAAATCTGATGGTTACCCTACTTATAACTTCGCAAATGTAGTAGATGACCATCTTATGGGTATAACTCATGTAGTACGAGGTAATGAATATCTTTCGTCTGCCCCTAAATATAATAGACTTTATGAGGCTTTTGGCTGGGAAGTTCCAATTTATGTCCATTGTCCTCCAATCATGAAGGATATTCATAACAAGTTAAGCAAAAGAAATGGAGATGCTTCATTTCAAGACCTTGTTAAAAAAGGATACATTAAAGAAGCTGTTCTTAACTATATATCCTTACTTGGATGGAATCCTGAGGGAGAAAATGAAATATTCAACCTTGAAGAACTAGTGAAAATATTTGACTACACCACAATAACTAAATCTCCTGCAATTTTTGATCCTGTTAAACTAAGATGGATGAACGGAGAATATATTAAAAGAATGCCCCTAGAAAAATTCCATGAAATGGCTTTACCTTATTACGATGGAATAATAACAAAAAGTAATATAGACCTTTTAAAAATAAGTGAACTTTTACAGACCAGAGTTGAAGTTTTAGGTGAAATACCTGAAATTATAGGTTTCTTTAATAGTCTTCCTGATTATGATATAGCAATATATACTCATAAAAAAATGAAAACTAATAACGAAAACTCCCTTGTAAGTCTAAAAAAGGCACTTCCAATACTAGAAGGTTTAACTGATTGGAATATGGATACTTTACATAATTCAATGATGGCCCTTGCTAAAGATATGGAAGTTAAAAATGGTATAGTTTTGTGGCCACTTAGAACGGCTTTATCCGGAAAACAATTTACTCCAGGTGGTGCATTCGAAATAGGAGATATTATTGGAAAAGAAGAATCCCTCATGAGAATTAAAGTTGGAATAGAAAAACTTACACAAGCCCAACAAAACAGTTAATAGTTAAAAGAGAATAGAGAATAGTTATGGAAATTTTGCCTTTGGGCAAAATAGACAATTGAATTTTAGGGAGGCAAGTAGATTTGTAAAACAAATCTACTTGCCTCCCTATTTTATTGATTTTTCGTTCTTCTCCGAAAAATCTTCCTTAACTATTCTCTATTATCTTTCTTTATCCGTATTATCTTATTATCATAGCAAAATAAATATTTATTAAATTTTGCCCACAAAATACAGTTATAATAGCCGCAATTGTTATAAACGGTCCAAATGCTATATAGTCCTTCCTACTCTTAATTTTAAGTGCTATGAGAACTATACCTATTATCCCACCTAAAACAAATGATAGCATTAACATAACTACTGTAAGCTTCCACCCAAGGAACAATCCACATAGAAGACATATTTCAGCGTCTCCCCATCCCATGCCCTTAGTTATTAATATTATAATTACTATTATACCGCCACCAAGAAGTCCCCCAAGAATAAAAGGTAGAGCATTTGTTTTAAAATACACACCAATTAAAATAAAGATTACTCCTGCAGCCATTCCCGTAGCAGTAGTGCTAAAATATACATCAGTGGTATCAAAATCAATCATTCCAATTACTAAAAGTAATGACACTAGCACTATAAATTTTATTGTTAAAATATCAATCCCAAACTTAAGGAAAACTAAATAAAACAATATACCTGTTACTAATTCTACTATAGGATATCTAAGAGAGATATGCTCCTTGCAGCATCTACATTTACCCTTCAAAAATAAATAACTTAAAACTGGCACAAGATCATACCACTTCAATTCATTATTGCAGCTTGTACAATGTGAAGGAGGAAAAGCAATGGATTCACCTTTTTGAATCCTAAAAATACATACATTAAAAAAGCTTCCAAATATCAAACCACATATAAAAACAAATATACCCATAATTAAATTCATAAAATCACCACTTTTAAAAATTTTATAAAACCAATCCAACACTACTTATAATAATAAACCTAGCTATAATATCAATTTGTCTATTAATATTGGATTGGCCAGTGAAAGTTACACTAAGGAGTAGTCGTATTATTGGTACTAGTACTGTTGATAGTAATCGTTGATGAATTTCCATTAACACTTTCCACTGAAAAATCACCATTAGCTACCTTATCTAGTTGATCTAGTGTAGTTACTGTACTTGTTCCATTAAGACATACAGGAATTTTGGTATAATCAAGCATTTTAGCTGTAACAAGATCTGTAATACCTGTGGCATAAGAGATTTTTCCAGCATAAGCTGCACTACTGTCCCCAATTTCTTCAGTAGCACTTCCCCTGTCAGCATTATAGGTTTCTATGGAACTAACAATAGTTTTAGCACTAGTCTGAATGTTAGACTTTTCTGCCTTAGCTCTGTAACCCAAAACGTTTGGCACAAGAATTGCACCCAGTATTGCAAGTATAGCAATAACTACTATTACTTCAATAAGGGTGAAACCCTTCTTTTTTTTCTTCTTTAAATTGATCATTATGGTATTATACCTCCATGTAACAATTTACACATGAATATGTGTATACCATAATATTTAACATAAGTAACATAATTTAATCACTTTTTTTAAAGTTATTCTTATCTTATTTTTCTTGCTCTTTCTCTTCAGCTTTTTCTTCTACCATATACTTTTTCCAATCTGTAACCATATGGAATAAACTCACTACATCTTGCTCGTTATAAAGAAGAATTTTTTCTTTTTTCTCCTCTGGCATTCTTTCAAAATAGCTTTCACAGTTCATTATTTTATTTATTGTTTTTGCAAGGTTAGAACCACTAATAAGCTCACTTTCACGATCAATGTCAAATATTTTTTCCAAGTTTTTAAGGCCAATACCTACCTTTTTGACTTTTTCATATTCCTTTTGTAAATCAATTTGTATAAACTCATCTTCAATATTGTATTCTAAACCAATTTTGTTATATAAATATCTTAAAACTGTAAAATCATTGTTTCCTGAAAATGTTACAATATATTTTTTATGAAACTTGATCCTTTGCTCCTCAAAATAATCTTCCGCCATGTACATAATCTTCTCAGCATCTTTTTTATTCTCTATCATGTACTGTGTTACATGAATAGATGATGCATCTTTGTCGTAATAACAACAGCCGAAAACTCCTATACATATGGGTTTCTTATAAACATAATGCTCTAAATCGAAAAACAATGCATCCTCATACAATAACTTATTATCATCCTTGCTTAAAGCATAATCTAACTCAATATTTGTAACAGGTATAATATTATTCCTAATTATCACTAACATCACTCTTTCTTTTAAGCAATACTATATATATAATGCCTAAACATATAATTTATAATAATATTATACCCTAACATTAGCCTTATTGAAAATAATCTACTTTATATATGCAATAATTTTCATCCTGGTAAACTACAGACAAATTTTTATAGCCGCTTAAAATATCATATATGGTATAAGATTTATTTACTAGTATATATGATATTTTATATTTACTAATTAGCTGCTGTGGTTCATAGTGGTCCACAAAGGCTCTCATAAAGTCGTAAAAGGCATTTGTGTTCTTATTGTAGCTTGGCAAAAATAGATCAGCTCTGCTATCCATAAAGCTTGGTATACCCCTAAATATAAGATATGGGCTATCATTATAATGACTCAAGAGCCTGCTTGCTTTCACCTGGGGATGACTATTTATATAGTTAGCAGCATAAATTGGGTAATCCGCGCTATCTGCCGTGAATAAAGTCATTTTATTTGAGATAAAATTGTATGTATAAAATACATTAGGCATGATCAAAATAGCTTCAATACAAATAAAGATAATCACCTTTACTAATTGTTTTGTAACAACACTCCTAAGAGGTTTTAATAGTTTTATTTGTTTTGGGAAAATATCTATAAAATTTTCTAGTCCTCCCAGTATATATGGTGACAAAATTGGTAACGCCAAAATTGACAAAAATATAATCTGTCTGTTTGAAGAAAATGCCAAAAGTATTATACTCCCAGAAAACAATATATCTTTAAATTTAACTCCATTAAAAGCATAAACAAATACCATAAAAATAACAATTATTAAGGATGCCTTATAATCGTATAATGCCGTAACCTTCCACTCGTTAATATAAGTTTTCTCCAGTGACATTTCTTTCATAGCATTTATTGTGTACATGTATATATTATAAGTATAAGGATTCACTAAAATGGCGAAAAGTGAGGCTATAAAATACTTATAGTTTTTAAAGAGCGTATAATATGCAAATATGATTAGATATATTGGATATATTCCTCCATGAAGATTTATACCTATTATCAAAACAATAATTCCAATTAAATATTTCTTTTTTTCTAATAAAATACATAAAGTAAGAATCACTACAATAGAAACCGTAAGTGGCCTAAAAGCTAGTCCAACATCGTTGTACAATGTCACAAGATACAAGCTTGTACAAATTAAAGCAACCCAACTATTTTTACTCCTCATATTTACAAGAACATAAAGTAAAATACAGGTTACTGTATTTACTAGTCCAATAAATATAGCAACAGAAGAGAATCCATGAATAGAATAAACTAAATAGGCTACAATTCCAAATAGCCATTCATGGCTCACCCATTTTAAATTCAAGCTCTTTCCATACCAAGAGAAAATATCATTATATGGTATTGCCATATTTTTTATAATGTATTCCCCAACTTTAATATGCCAGAAACCGTCATTTACTATTTTGAAGGTTATCCCATAGAAAAATGCAAAAAACAAGCAAGACAAAAATATTATAAAGAATATAATTTTGCTAATGATATTGTGTTTAAAGTTATTATTAATATTTGTATTCATAAAATTTCCTTTCCATTGAAAAATTTATTTCTTACTTACTATTTTACATAACAATTCACTTTAAATATACAATAATTTTTATCTTCATATGTTATTTTTAGATTTTTATATGATTTAAACGTATTATAAATTGAATTTGATTTATTAATTAGTATGTAATTCAATTTATATTTTGTAATAAGATTTTCTGGTTTATGTTGATCTATAATAGCTAACATAAAGTCATAAAAAGCATTTGTATTACTATTATAACTTGATAGGAACAAATCAGCCCTACTATCTACAAAAGATGGTATTCCTCTAAAAATTATATATTGGCTGTCATTATAGTGTGTAAATAGATGACTATTTTTAATTTCTGGGTGTTTATTTATATAGTCTGCGGCGTATATTGGATTGCTGGCTGGATTCACTTTAAACAATGGCATTCCATTATTGAAAAGTGTATAACAATAATTTATATTTGACCACAAAAAAATCATTTCAAATAATACTAAAATGAAACTTTTTATAAATATTTTCTTCTCAACTTTAAATAATGTTTCAGTTTTTTTCAGTAATTCAAACTTGAACAAATTATCATCAAGTATTACATTAAGCGATTTATTAAAATAAGGACTGATTATAGGAACAACCAAAATAGGTAAAAAACTTAGTTGCCTATAAGATGTTATTGATAACAATACAAAACATCCCGAAAATATAACGTCTCTTAAATTTAATCTCCCCAATGCATAAACCAATGCTGTAATTACAATGATAAACAATGCTACTTTAAAATCATAAAGTGGTACAGTCCACCATTCCTTAATAAACATTTTTTCATATTTCATTTCCTGCATAGCTTTTATTGTATAGAGGTACAAGTTATATGTATTTGGATTTATGATTATGCTAACCACTGAAATTATAAAATATTTATTGTTTTTAAATAAAGTATAGTATGCAAATATCATTATATAAACAGGATATATTCCCCCGTGGACATTTATACCTATTATTAAAGCTAATATGGCAAAAAAACATCTCTTTTTCTCTAACAAAATACAGGTTACTAAAATTATAATCAATGACACATAGATTGGTCTTAAGGATAAACTTGTATCTTGGGATATAAATATTAAAAATAAAATTGTTAGAAATAACGATACCCATTTGTTTGCAGTTCTTATTTTTATTAAATAAGACAATAATATTACAGTTAAAACGCTTATTATTCCCATGAAAACTGATAAGGATAGGAAACCATTTATAGAATATACTAAATAGACAATAATACCGAAAAGCCATTCATGGCTAATCCATTTTAAATTCATACTTTTACCATACCAAGAAAAAATATCATTATGGGGTATGGTTCTGTTTTTTATAATATATTCCCCTACTTTAATATGCCAAAATCCATCATTCATTGTAGTAAAACTTAACCCATAAATAAATGCTATGGATATTATTATTATAAAAAACAAATAATAGAAAAATGTGGAATTACTTATTATTTGTTTTTTTGTCATTAGATCACGAATTTTATTAAATTTATTTTTCATCCTGTTTTGTGTTTTCCTTTTAAGTTCTCGATTTTCTTTGTTTCTACTCAATTAATTGTAACTTCCTATACTGAATCCACCTGATGTTGAACTTGAACTTCCTGCTGATCCTGAATCTGTAAGGTTAGCTTTAGTATATGTACCATCAAGATTAGCACTTAAAAACGTATTTACTTCACTAGTTGTTTTATCTGTAAAAGGTGTATTAAATGTATCTGTAGAAAGACGTGTTTGGTCAATAGCAGTCATTATAGTATTTATATTTTGATTTTCAAAACTATTTGAATAAACTACTGAATGATTAAAATTGACTGGAGAAGAAGTAGGATTACTACTAGAAATTTCACTATTTACAGTATTATCTATTGTAAACTTACCTGAACAATAGATAATTGTATTATCTATGTTAATTGGACTATTAATCCATTTGTTGAAATCCCCTGAAATAGTAAAATTGCCTTTAATTAGAATAATTTTGTATTTGTTGTCAGACTCACTATCTATTGCCTGGATTAAAGCACCGTAACCAAGATTATTGGTATTATCAATTTTTATGCATTCTAAATCGCTACTACCCTGTGGAGTATACCAACTATTGTAATTATATGCACTATTATTAATTACATTGCCTATTTTATAGGGATTAGTTGCAGATGTATTACTAGGTAACGATGGCTGTGAAGGTTCTGTTGGAGCAGTGGGCTCCTGTAGTAACCCCCTGTTATTAACACCAACAATGCCGCCAGATTTAATATAAGTTTTGGGGTTACTATAATTACTTTTATCAGTTAACATTTTTCCAGCAATTACTGTATAATTTCCATTATAAATACAAAGATTTGGGTTACTGTCAAATTCAATATTACCATTTGCCTTAGCATAATAGTCACCACTTATTTTATTATTGTAGCCCCAATTATTTATAATATCTTTACCCGAATTTAAAGTAAGCATTCCTGATACATTAGTAACAGTATTGTTTGATATACCGCTAAATTGGGTATACCTTAATACACTATTGTTGGTATTATTGCTACTTACATATAAGTCATTCGTAATGTCCTTTCCTTGATTGGCAGCAGCTCCTAAATCTATGCTACCACCAGCATTCACTATTAAATTTGATTTAGTATTATTACTGCTATTTCCTATTTTAAAATATTTGTCTAAATATATATTAGATGTACTTTGAAGTGAAACGTTGCCATTAATATTTACATTATTACCATTGTTAGTAAAGTCAATGTCTCCAGTTCCATTATCTACAGTTAATCCACCATTTGTAATATTCAATGTTTGATTCATAATAAAGCCGCTTACACTTTTAACATAAGTATCACCATAAATATAACTTGTTGTTCCCGTGTTGTTAAAATTAACTGTTCCATTTGATATGATAGTAAGATTACCTTTATTTACATTTAAGTTCAATGAAATAGTTGAACTTAAATTGGACTGAAGATATATTGATCCATTTGATGTAAGTTGCTTATCAGAACCATTTCCAAAATTAAAATTATCACCAAACATATTTATACAATTGTGTGTAAGTAAACTACCACTGTTAGTACTTGGAGTTGGAGTTGTCTTATTTAGCACCACAGTAACTGTTTTTGAATGTTTACTGTTTAGATCATGTGCCGTAGACGTTATGGTACCAAAAGCGGTTCCACTTCCCGTTTGAAATGAAATGTCGCATGTTATATTATTTGTGACTAATGTTAGATTAGTGATACTATTATCACATTTTTTTTCTTTAATTACCTTTGAAATTCCAACCTCTGCCCCCGATTCTGCAAGAAGATTTACTCTTTTTATACTATCATAGTTAATCTCTGTCTTATATGTGCTTGTATAAACTTCAACAAGGGATGTTCCAAGAACTAATAACAATGTAATCACAAAAAGCATTATAATAAGAGCCGAACCATTTTGTTTTTTTCTTATCATTACTCCACCCCCATGTTTTTCATAGCTATATTAGTTTTGAACACTTGAATGTTGCCTTTAACAGTTAAATCTATGCTGTATAGATTACCACTGCCCACTGAATCTAGCTGTAGCGCTGAAACATTATGCGCAATTTCACTGCAATCTGAGCTACTACTTTTATCAGCGGATATATTTTTGCATTTATATAATACGTCACCATAGATCACATAGCAATATTGCATTTCAGCACTATCAGCTGAAGTTATTGCTACTTTTTCTTTTCCAGTTCCAATTATTACATTACTAGATGTTTTAAGCGTAAAGTTATTGTCCCTCACTGTTATGTCTACTTTCTTTGCTTCTGAAATACTCTCTCCTACATCATACATAACTTTAGTTCTCGTACTTTGCACATTATTAATATTCATTCCACTAGAATAAGTTCTATAATAGAAAGTATATATTTGAAATATTATCGATAATACTACGGTCATAATTGCCATAACTACTATGAGTTCTACTAGGGTAAATCCTTTCTTTTTATTTTTTATCATAATTTACCTACTTTCATAAAAATCTTTTATAGATTGATATTTAGAACTTTTACCTAATGTCCATACTCTAGTGTAAATATGATACGTAGATACATCACCAATAGCTTCTTTTGTAACACTGATTAATGCTCCGTATTTATTTCCACTTGATATAGGATATAAAGTTTTATCAACATTTCCTGATATTGGCTTTGTTATTCCCATGAGTTCAGCTCCAGAAGTACCTTCTAAATCCCCCATATTATTAAAATATATAAAACTAGAAACAACATTAGTTCCAATACCTGTATAATTGGTATTGATTGAATCATAGGAAGTTTTATATCTTTCTATAATAGTATCTGAAAATTCGGAATTATTCTGCCTAATATCATTGCCTTGTCTCATAGTTATAGCTGTAGAAAATGCAAGTGAAATGCCTACAATACCTATGGCAAATATGGCTATAGCAGCTATAACTTCGATTAATGTAAACCCTTTTTTCATAAAATACCACACCCTAAACTATTTTGATTAGACATCAATTAAACAAATCACTTTTACCATAACTTCCTAGGTTAAAATCGTATTTTGGTTTGGCTTTGCCATTAAAAAAACAATAATCTCCACTTATTGTGGCACTTATTCCCTGTGCCGTTACACTAGAACTGATTCCAATAGAATCAACGTTATTGGCTGTTTGGCTACTACCATTGGATAAAGTAAAATCTGTAATCTTAAAAATTCTATTCGCCTTTTCAATTTCTGATATAGCCTTAATAATATTAGGGTAACTTCCCGTCATAATTATAATTACCGGTAATTTCATTAGCGAATTTGTTCTAAATTTTTGTTTTCCATTTTGGGTTTGGGTTTGGGTTTGGGTTTGGGTTTGGGTTTGGGTTTGGGTTTGGTTTTGAGTTTGAGTTTTGGTTTGAGAGTTATTCACGTTATCAGTATATAGAATTGAATCAGAAAAAGTTATACTACTTATAACAGTACTATTTTTAGAACATATGTCAGTGATGGAATTTTGTATTTCTGCGTCTTTAGCATTAGTAGGAATTCCATTACTGCTTACTTTATATTTTTGCTTTAGTGATGTTATTTTTGTTTTAAATTGTGTATTTTCATTATCCAAAATATCCATTTGTGTGTATTTATTATTTGATTCCGTAATTTTGTGATTCATATTTGAATTTGCAGACATAATGGGATTCATAATAAATTCATAATAAATAGCTAAAATTAATATAATTACAATTATTCCAATTTCTACTTTCTCCTTATCACTTAATTTATTCATTTGGTTTCAACCCCCATATTGATAGTAAATTTGAAAGAACTACCATCTGAAATTACACTTATAAGTTTTGCACTACTATACTTATCGCTTTGTTGTAAATTTGCAACAAAAATCGATGTAGAATTATTATTAGAAGTACTACCAGTTATAGTATATTCGCTATTTGCTTTAGCAATTGACGTCAGCTTTATGTCTGGCGTAACATACTTTTGTATTCCCTCTATCCACTGTGAAGTGTAATCATTATTATTTTTTAGTTTGTTATACAAACTTATATCCTTTGTATACAAATTTGCCTCATCACTAAGTTTTTTATTTTCGCTACTAACCTGTCCATATTTTTCAAGTTTATTTTGAACTTTTGTGTAGTTGTTTTTTAGTATAATTGAATATAAAAATAAACCTATGAATACTAACAATAGTATTCCGAAAATACCCAAAGAACCATATTTAACATTATTACTTATTTTTGTATTAGACTTTTCTTTTATTGAATCTGGGATTAAATTTATAGACTTATCCTTATCTTTTCGTAAAACAACGCCAATTTCAAATAGGAAATCATCTATTCTTAAATCACTTACATAACTTATTCCTAACTCTTTATATAAATTATCACAATTATTTTCAACTTCAGTATTCAGCAATTCTGTTGAATATTTTTTTAAACCAATAATTTTAGAAATATCACCTATAAAAAAAACCTTATTCAATTTTTTCTTTGTATTTCCAGTAAAATAGAATTGTATATTTTTTTCAAATGAATTTAAAATATTATCTAATGTTTTTTTAATCTTTAATGATTTTTCGTCGAGTCCTTCTATATCGTTTAAATTAGCATTACTAATGCTATCAATTGCCTCGCTCTCAGATATTCTAAAAGTATTAACTAATTGATTTATTATATTTTCCTTACCAAAAGGCACTTCTCTTTGGTACAAAAGTTTTCCATTTTTAAGCATAATAAAATCTGTAGTGCTTGTACCAATTTTTATTATACCAATATCCTTAAGTTGCTTATCTTTAACAAATGAATTTTTAAAAATTCTTGCCAAACAATTGGCCGCAACTTCTATTCCTGTAAGTTTGAGATTGGTCTTATCTGCCAATTCTTTATATTTATCTATTTTTTCTTTAGGCGCAGCACATACTAGTACACTATATATTTTTTTATCTTTATCATTTATTTTTTTAACTATCTCGTAATCGATATAATGGTTTTCACCTTGTTCAGGCAAATATTGTGTTATTTCCCATTTTGCCGCATCTAATATTTTTGATTTTTCCATTATTGGCACTTCTGTATTTCTTATTAATATGTCAGTACCACTGATAATAAAAACTACTCTATCGCTTTGTATTTCATATTGATTTTTATATTCATTTATCTTTTCTGCAATAGTGTCAACATCTAATATTTCATTATTTTTAAATGCAGATTCTGGTATTAATATAGTTTTCGCACTATTTATATTATTATTTTTACATTGTAATAAATTTATGTGATTTTCTTCAATTCTAACGATAAAAAGTTCGTTTTTATCTAAATTCATTGTATTCCTCCTAAAACACTTTACTTAATTTTTAAAATAAGTATTAGCTTTATAAGGCTAATACTTATTAATTTGTAATTTATGCATATCAATTATTTAACTGGGGCTGTACCTGTTTTTGAAATCACTTGTAACTGACCTACTGATGCTGAGCTTACCGTAGTATCTTCACCTAATTTACCAATTACATCATTAATACTAGCATCATTGTATGTAGTTAAGCCACTTACGGTTGTACCATCCGGAATTGCTGCTCCATCATGATTAGCATCGTAAGCCTCTACAGCCTGTTGTACAGTTTTAGCATCTGCTTTTATTTGTGTAACTTTAGCACTAGCTACATATCCTGTTACTCTTGGAACAATTATAAGAGCTAATACAGCTAAAATAGCTATTACAACAATAAGTTCAATAAGTGTAAATCCTTTCTTCTTTTTAAATTTTAAATTATTCATCGTTTATCCTCCTAAATTTTTTTATATTTAATTACCTGCCAAAGAATAAGTTTGGAATATAGGTAATAGAATAGACACTATTACAAATCCTACTATTACACCAAGTATTATAATAATAGCTGGCTCTATTAACGTAGTGAGTTGTGCTGTTGCAACCTCAATTTCACCATCATAAAATTCTGCCGTTTTTGTTAATACAGAATCTAGTGTTCCTGATTCTTCCCCTACCCTAATCATTTGAGTTAACATACTAGGAAAAATACCTAATGAATCAAGAGTTTCAGAAAGTCCTGCTCCCTTTTGTAATTCTTCCATAGTTCCTAAAATTAAATTTTTAACATACTCATTTTCTACCACATTTGCGCTAACCTCTATAGAAGTTAATATTGTAATTCCACTGTTAATAAGTATGCCAAATGTTCTTGCAAATTTAGCCGAAATCAATTTACGAATTATTTTTCCGATTACAGGCATGTCAATTTTGAGCTTATCGTATTCAAACTTTTTTAACTTTGTTATATATTTAAAAGCAGATATTAATCCAGCAATTACTAAAATATATATCCACCAAAAATTAACAAGTGAAGAGCTAATGGATGTGACTATTTTTGTAGGCAATGGAATACTGCTGGCTGTACCTCCATCTTGAAGTATAATATTGGTAAAAGTAGGTACAACCTTTATGACCAGAACATTTACTACTAAAAATGCAAAAATTGAAATTATAGCTGGATAGGTAAGTGCCTGCTTTACCTTCTGTTGTTGTTTATATTCTTTTTCATAATAATCTGCAAGCTTTTTCATAATATCGTCAAGATTACCACTGGCTTCTCCAACTGAAATCATATTTACAAATAGTTCAGGAAATTCTTTATAGTCTCCAAATGATTTTGATAACTCTTGTCCCTTTTGAACACTATCCGAAACATTAGAAATAACAGTTTTAAACCTCTTATTTTCTGTTTCATCTTTTAATATATCAAGTGCTTTTACTATACCCATACCAGAACCCATAATATAAGAAAATTCTCTGCAGAAAATATATAAATCTTTTAAACTTACTTTTTGAAATTGAGACAAATCCATGTTAAAAAAAGATTTTTTCTCATTATTTATTCTTATTGGATACACGCCTACAGATCTCAATGCACTTACAACAGCAGTTTCATCAGTAGCATCCATCTTGCCTTTTCTTAATGCACCTTGTTTAGTTTTACCCTCATATTCAAAAATGGACAAAATGGATTCCCCCTCTACTCTTCATTAAGAAATGCAGTTTTCACTAATTCATCAAACGTTGTTACTCCAGAAATAACAAGCTGAGCACAAGATTTTCTTATTGTTTGAATATTATTTTTCTCTATACTCAGTTGTTTTAGTTCCTCTGCACTAGCTCTATTCATAATTAATTCTCTATGTTCTTTAGTTATCTCCATCATTTCATATACACCAATTCTCCCATGATAACCAGTGTGATGACATTGTGAACAACCTTTGCCCTTGTAAAGTGTTAATTGCTTATTCCTATCTACCTCTAAAACTTCTTTTTCATAGTTACTTGCTTCATAACTCTCCGTGCAGTTTGGGCAAATAGTTCTTACAAGCCTTTGTGCTATTATACCTCCAAGTGCAGTCGCCGCAAGGTAAGGCTCTATCCCCATATCTACTAGTCTCATTATTGATGAAGCTGCATCATTTGTATGTATTGTACTTAATACTAAATGGCCTGTTATGGCAGCTCTAACTGCAATTTCAGCAGTTTCACCATCTCTCATCTCACCAATCATAACTATATCTGGATCTTGTCTTAATATAGATCTTAATCCAGCTGCAAATGTAAGTCCTGCTTTGTTGTTTACATTAACTTGATTTACTCCATCCAGTACATATTCCACTGGATCCTCTACGGTAATAATATTTTTTTCATTATCGTTAAGTTCATTTAAAATCGTATATAAAGTTGTGGATTTACCACTTCCAGTAGGTCCTGTTACAAGTATTATTCCATATGGTATTCTGATCATTTTTTCTAGTATTGCTATTTCTTTTTTATTCATTCCAAGTTTATCTTTACCCACATGAACACTATCATTTCTCAAAATTCTTATAACTATCTTTTCACCATTAATTGTAGGAATGGCTGACACTCTTAAGTCTACAGTTTTATTATTATATTCTATTTTCATTCTTCCATCTTGAGGTATTCTTTTCTCAGCTATATTCATATTCGATAATATCTTGATTCTAGTTATAATGGCACCTAGCGATTCAATAGGAAGTTTTTTTTGTTCATACAAAACCCCGTCAATCCTATATCTTATTTTTAAATATTTTTCAAAGGGTTCAATATGTATATCACTACTGTTTGAATTAATTGCATCACTTAAAATTAGATCTATAAGTTTTACTATTGGAGCATTACTTATATCTTTAATTTCGCTTAAATGTTCGCTTTCTTCTTTTTCAATCTTAAGCTTATGTTCTCTAGAAAATTCCTCTGCCGCCCTTTGTACCTTTTCGCCAGAATAAAGCTTGTCTATAACTTTTGTAATCTCAGCTTTTGTTGAAATCAAAGGTTCAACTTCATAACCTGACGCAACTCTTACATCATCTTGAGCAAAAATATTAAGCGGATCTGACATAACCACTTGTATTTTTTCATCAACAATACCTGTAGGAACAAGTATATGTTTTCTAGCCAGTCTTTCTGGTACAAGTTTTGCCAATTTATAATCAATGTCTATAAAGTCCAAATAAACTCTCTGAATCCCAAGTTGTATTTCAAGTACGTCTATTATATCTTCTTCAGTAATATATCCTTCATCAGTTAAGATTTCTCCAAGCCTTTTACCAGTAATTTTTTGCTTACCTAAGTTATCATTTAGTTCTTTTTCTGTTATCTTCCCTGATTCTACTAATAAATCACCCAATCTCTTAATTTCTCTCGGCATATTAAAAATCTCCCTATGTAGCTAACTATTGATTTATTTCATTATACTATGCTATTTTATATGATTCAACATATTTTCTAAATTTTTCTATTTATTTTGCAATTTAAATTAAAGTTTTAGTCTAGCTTTAAAATATAGTTGAAAAAGTTATATAATAGGCTCATATTTACTTATTTTTAAGTTAATTTACACTTTAAATACATAACCTGTAGTATTACTAATTTATACACTATGTTTAAATTTTTTTAATTAGTAAGTAAATTATATCATTTTTAGGATATTAACAAACATATTTTAACAATATTTTTCAATTTATCATTAAACTTAACATAAAAATAAGGACGCCCATTTTATGGACGTCCTAAGTCTTATACTAAAAACTACTATTAAAAAGCTGGGATTATACTTCCCTTGTACTTTTCTAAAATGAATTTTTTGATTTCTGGTGAGTTTATAGCCTTATCTAAAGCTTTAATATAAGGTTTGTTTTCATTTTCCTTTTTAACTGCAACTATATTTACATATGGTGAATCTTTAGCTTCTAAAAATAATGCATCTTTTGCTGGAGTTAAATTAGCCTGAAGTGCATAATTTGTATTTATAACAGATGCATCAACATCATCAAGAGTCCTTGGAAGTTGTGGTGCTTCAAGTTCTGTTATTTTTAAATTCTTTTTGTTTTCAGTAATATCATTTACATTTGGTAAATCTGCTTTTTTAACTTTAATTAATCCTGCCTTTTCTAAAAGTAGTAATGCTCTTGCTTCATTTGAAGCATCATTAGGTACAGCTATCTTTGCTCCATCCTTTATATCAGCTATCTTTTTTATTTTCTTTGAATATATTCCCATTGGTGCAATAAGAACTTTTGCAGTAGATACTAAATTAGTTTTATGCTCTTTATTGAAAGTCTTTAAAAATGGTAAATGCTGAAAGAAATTTACATCAAGTTCTCCATCATTTAATGCTACATTGGGTTTAACATAATCATTAAATACCTTTATATTAAGAGTGTAACCTTCCTTTGCAAGTATAGGTTTAACTTTTTCCAATATCTCAGCATGAGGAACAGCTGAAGCACCTATGTTTATCGTCTTCTTGTCTGCGTCAGTACTGCTACTTTTACTTGCTCCACAACCCGTTATGGCAAATATTGTGACTATTGCTAATAATGCCACGCCTAAATGTTTTTTCAATTACAAAACCCCCTTATATGTTAAAATGCAGGAATAATACTTCCCTTGTACTTTTCGTTAATAAATTTTTTAATTTCTGGGGAGTTTATAGCCTTATCTAAAGCTTTAATATAAGGTTTGTTTTCATTTCCCTTTTTAACTGCAATTACATTTGCATATGGTGAATCTTTAGCTTCTAAAAACAATGCATCCTTTGTTGGATTTAAGTTTGCCTGAAGTGCATAATTTGCATTTATAACAGATACATCAACATCATCAAGTGTTCTTGGAAGTTGTGCTGCCTCAAGTTCAGTGATTTTTAAATTCTTTTTATTTTCAGTAATATCTTTTGGAGTTGGTAAATCAGTTTTTTTCACTTTAATTAATCCTGATTTTGCTAAAAGTTGTAAAGCTCTAGCTTCATTTGAAGCATCATTTGGTATTGCTACTTTTGAACCATCCTTAATATCTTTTAAACTTTTTATTTTTTTTGAGTATATACCCATTGGTTCAATATGTACCTTAACCGTGGGAACTAGGTTTGTCTTACTATCTTTATTGAAAGAATTTAAATATGGTATATGTTGAAAGAAGTTTGCATCAAGTGTTCCATCATTTAAAGCTACATTTGGCTGAACATAGTCAGTAAATGTTTTTACAGTAAGAGTATAACCTTGCTTTGCAAGTATTTTTTTTACCTCCGCCAATATTTCCGCGTGTGGAATTGGTGAAGCACCAACGATTATAGTTTTTTTATCTGCGTCTGTTGTACTTGTCTTACTTGCTCCGCAACCTGTTATGGCGAAAATCGTAATTAACCCTAATAATATTACTCCTAATTGTTTTTTCATTGAAAAAGCCCCCTTAAATTTTGCTCTTATTATATTTTGTATATAGGAACTGTAATATGCACTTAGTCTCATAAAAAAAAATAAATGTCCGATAATAATATCGGGCATTTATACCACTATCATTATTATCTCTCAGCTTACGCTGCAGGAATTAGCACCATTATGCTGAACAATATTCAGCACTGGTTGTTGGGTTTCAAAGGGCCAGTCCCTCCACCACTCTTGATAAAACTTATTGAAAGAAATTTCAGTAGTTATCTTTTAATTTGACCTTACACATTTGTTACGTTCTTAATTCATATTTAAATTATATGTTTAGTCGGTTTTAAAGTCAACATCATTTAGTTATTTTCATACAATTCTCATTTATCAACTATGTTAATTGTAAAATCGATAAAAAACAAATTATTATTTTACGAAATTGATAATTCGTTGCTAAATTTTTTGAAAATATTAGTTGGCGTAATTAGTTTTTTTAACAATTCTAAATACGCCATATTTCATTGATTTTTCTGCCTCAGCATAAAATCTTCATTCACTCTTATCTTTTAGCTTTTTTAAGGAAGTAGTCTACAACATCCTGAAGTTCTACGATTCCGATAACTTTATTATCCTCTACAACAGGAAGTGCCAAAATATCATTTGCCCTTAATCTGGCCGCCGCTTCTTCTACTTCCTCATCTGCACTCGCACTAATAACTTTAGCTGCCATTACTGCTCCTACTGAATAAGTGTCATAGTGACCTTGCTCTGATAAAAATCTATAGATATCAGCTTTTACTACCATTCCAACGAGATTTAAATTATCATTTACAACAGGTACCCCATTAATTCCATTCTCATTCATAAGCTCAAGTGCAAGTTTTAAAGTTTCATCCTCATTAACATGAAAATATTTTGTGTTCATTAACTCTCTAACCTTCATAAAAATCACATCCCCTTATGTCATTATAACATCAAGTAAGCACTTATATCGTATTTCATTATTAGTCTATTAATTATTTCCTACCAGTTCCAATAATTTCTTCTCATCACATTGACCCTTTATTAAGCTATCTATAATTTTGCTTGCTGATTTTTTAGAAACTTTATTATAATTTATCTCAGCAGTTAGTTCATTTTTGTCTAATAAAAATTTCAAATAGCTTAATTGTTTTTCAGTAATACCATCTTCCCTAGCGAAATCTGAACCTGTATCTATCTTAAACACAACTTTAAATATCTTAGGAAGGTTCAGTACATCTTCATAATTATGAAGCATTATTACTTCTCTTAATTTTTCTGACTTAGACCTAAGGTATTCTCTATATAATTCAACGCTTTTTCCTCCATCTATCTTGTCCAATCTGTTTATTCCGATGTATTGTTCTACACTTTTTAAATTACATCTAAGTAAGCCAAGTTGCTTATAATATGGCTTTATCATTCTATAAAGATCCACATGTTCTGCTGGTGCAACAAAATTTTCTATATTACTTAAAAGCATTCTATTATTTATGAAGGGTTCATCAAATGCTTTTCCATTATAAGAACACCACTTATCGTAACCCTTTAAGTCTTCCATAAATGCTTGTAACACATTTTTTTCATCTGATTTTTCTTCTGCATAGTATTGTTTAATTCTAAAATTATTTTTATTTGTAAATGAACCTAATGAAATAAGCATTATTATATCTTGATGTTTATCAAAACCAGTTGTTTCAATATCAAAATATGCAATTTTTTCCATTTCATATTTATCTAACATTTCTTTATTTAATATTAGCTCTGAATCTCTTTCTATTACAACCATTAAAAATCCCCCAAATTATTTTATTTAACATTAAAAATTATACAACATTTTTAATTTTTTTGAAACTAGTACAATTTTTTTAAAACTCACTGTATATTTTCTCGGTGAAAAGTGTAATAATAGTAATATATCCTGTATTTATTATCAATGTATCAACGAATAACTTAAATATTTGCAAATTGTGAAAGTCGTAAAATTCTTTTCAAATTTGCTTTGATAAACTGGCAATAAATTTGGTATAATATTATTGATTGGCATACATAGGAGTTGATTTGAATGAATATTAATATTAATGGTCTTGATGAACTTGATATTCAAATTTTAGATATTTTGGTTAAAAATTCCAGAACGCCTTATTTGGAGATAGCAAGGATGTGTCACGTAAGTGGTGGTACAATCCATGTAAGAATGAAAAAGATGGAGGATCTCGGAATTATCAAAGGTACTAAATTAATAATAGATAATTCTAAGCTTGGTTACGATGTTTGTTGCTTCATTGGCATATTTTTAGACAAGGCTACATCTTACACAGGAGTTCTTGAAAAACTAAGGACTATAAATGAAATAGTTGAGCTTCACTACACTACAGGCGATTATTCTCTTTTCGCTAAAGTAATCTGTAAAAGCATCGTTGATTTACAAGAATTACTTATGAATAATATACAGATTATTGATGGTGTTCAAAGGACGAGTACTTTCATATCACTGTCTCAACCAATTGATAGAAATATACAATTTTAATTAAGGCATCTTGAAAAATAATTTTATCAAAATTTTTAATAGCTAGTTATAATTTATTGAAAACTACACATAATAAAGTTGTAAATTTCAATAAAGGAGATGGGCTTTTATGAAAAGCTTAGATATCATTACACTTGTTTTAATTATTATAGGCGCTATAAACTGGGGTCTGATTGGTTTTTTTCAATTTGATTTAGTTGCTGCAATATTTGGTACTATGTCAACTTTTACTAGAATCATATACGCTTTAGTTGGTATAGCCGGTTTATACGGTATTTCTTTTTTCGGAAGAGATCGAGATCATACAGTAGAAAGAGAAAGATAAAAGAAAAACTGTCTCATAATATATATTATGAGGCAGCTTTTCTTTTTTACATGTTTTTGTTTTATATGTTTATTTTATTTTATTTTGTTTTGTTTTATCTGTTGATTTTCTGCACCAGCAGAAAATCCTCCTTAACTTTTAACTCTTAACTTTTAACTCTAAACTGTCTTTCTAAGCTCTTCTCTCTTCTCTCTTAACTGTTTTTCTAAGCTTTTAACTATTAACTGTTTCTATTGTGTGGCATTGCCTTCACAACTTCTAATAATTTAATCGCCGCTTCCATAGGTCCATTTTTTTCTTTGCCTTTTATTCCTAGATTTGTCCTTAGTTGTCCCATCTTCACGCCGCTGCTTCCAAATTTACTAAAATACTTAACTAAAAGTTTATCTGTTTCTTGTTTCTTTTGTACTGGTCCAAAAGGGTTAGCAAAAAAAGTATTAACCAGTCCAATCTCCGTAGTTGTTCCTTTTGCTATTCTTGCACCACTTCTAAAAACCGGTAAGGCTTCTTCTGGAGTGGCAAAAAATTCTAGTTTTTCTCCATCATCATAATTATTGGCATAAAGAAATAAATCTATTGGATATCCTTTTCTAATATCATTATAGGTTGCTACAGGCATTACAAGTCTTGCATTTATTTTATCAGGATTCATAAAAATACTTCTATCAATTTCTCTAAAAGCATATCCCGGATCCAAATCATCAAGTCTCACAAATGCTCCTATTTCCGTTCCAAAACCTAATGGCTTATTGTCACCATCTAGTTTAACAACTCCCATATCATCAAAAATTATGGTCATATCACTTATATAATCTTCGCTTAGTTCTCTAAATGCTTCTAAGCTTTCTGATTTTCCTGCACCGCTGTCTCCCATTATTATTATATTAGATTCTGTACCATCTTTTGTTATGATATTTACCATAGCGCCATGAATTGGCAAGTTTCCTCTTTTTATCATTATCAAATTATGAAGAGTTAATGTCATCTTTTTCATGTATCCAAAATAATCAATTTCTTCTCCATAACTAATATAACCCAGCATTATATCATTTTTAGTATCATCATAAAAAACCGTCTTCACTGCTTTTTCCTGATCTTTAGCCCCAAATACATACACTATATCAGGTGTTTTATTTTCATATTCCTCACGTCTTGCCATTTCAAAAAGGTTACATAAAGAAATACCAAGGCTCATAAAATCTCTATGAAAATATATAAATGCTAAAAGCTCACCAACTTTTACAGGCATGCAATACCAATGTTCTTTGGATATATCACAATTTCTTAATGGATTCTCATAAACCTCACTAAATAATCCATCTCGTGTATTTTTCTTGGGATATGTTATAAATGGTGGATCAATTAAAACAGAATCGATGAAACTTATCCCCTTAAGGCACTGGTATTCATCAAAAATATTCCACTTTATGTTATTTACTATTACTCCTACATTTCCCCCTGCTGGTAACTGCCTATATACCTTAGGTTTATGCCCTTCTATGTTTTCCTCTATTTTTCTGTATGTAGATAACACAAGGTTCGAAAACCTATTATTGGAATCTAAAAAACTTAGACTTCCAATTCCATCGTTAGCACTTACATTTTCTATAAAAGTATATCTCTCCAGTCTTCTCCAAAAACCATATAAACCTTCTAGAAAATTTATAAGCATATCTTTATCTTGAAATATAGTTTTGTATTTATCGTTAACATTAATAATTGATTTTTCATCCATAATAGTGAGTAGCTTCAAAAAATTAATTACATTTTCAGTTATTTCCTTATTGTCACTATTCACCTTAAGGTCACTAATATATTTATATATATTAGACCCTCTCTTCTTAAGTGTCTTTAAGTATGCCAAAGTAACTCTTCTAAATCCATTACTTGTGAGTAGTTCTTCATGTGTAGTACAATATTTTACTGTGAAATTAATCATGGCATTATCATTACTTAGTGAAAAATCTTTAATCATAAGTGGCCTCCTTTGAATTTTATGAAAACCATAGCACAAATTATATTTTTATATTTTTATATTTTTATATAATTATACCATATATATGGAATATATTTATAATTAAGTCTGTTGTTTCAAATGTTTTAATAAAATCATAAAATAAATAATTAGTAAAGCTTTAGTATCCACTGGATCAATTTGCAAACCAGGCGTCATCTGTGAATTCGTTCCAACAAACTATTAATTTTTCAAATTTTACCTTAAACACATTAAAATTTCTATATTCATCAATTCCAGAAAAAGTAAGCTGAAATATGTTTTTTGATAGTTCCTCTTGTACGTCAAGAACCTCCATATCTTTTGCTATTTTATTTAGCTCTACTTCATCAATAATCTTCTCCTTCGTTGCAATAACCTTATCGCCATTAATATAAGATGTTTCATAATTTAAAGATTTTAATTCTGAATAATTTTCAAAAATCAACTCTGCTTTTCCAGTACACTTTGGGTTATTAGTACCATTTAGTGGATGAGATAATAAAACATCAATGTGGTCAAAAATGAATATAATTTTATTATCTAAAACTAAAATTTCTTCTATAACACAATCATGAAGTGTTATATGCTTAAATGTATTTTCTGATACATATTTAAAAATCATTAAATTTTTTCACCTCTTTCTCAATTATAATATTATATAATAAAAAAGCAGGAAAATAAATCTCCTGCTTCCTTACTATTTCATTTCATTTTTTATTCCACGACTTATTGTATTTTCATAATCAATAAACTTGTATATGTCTTCATCAAATAGATCACTAAATTCTTTAAGCTGCCTTATAGTAAGTTCTTCTATTGGTTTATGATCACTTTCACACTTCAGCACAATTTCACCAATCACTCCATGGGCATCTCTAAATGCCATTCCCTTGCTAGCTAAATAATCAGCAGCTTCAGTGGCATTTAAAAAACCATGTTTTACAGCTTTAAGCATTGATTCTTTTTTAACTTTTATTGTCCCAAGCATACCATTCATTACTTTAATACAACTAAGGGATGTATTTAGTGCATTAAAGAAGCTTTCCTTGTCCTCCTGCATGTCCTTGTTGTATGCAAGAGGTATTCCCTTCATTGTTGTTAAGAGAGCCATAAGGCTGCCGTAAACTCTTCCTGTCTTGCCTCTTATAAGTTCAGCTGCATCAGGATTTTTCTTCTGCGGCATAATACTGCTCCCTGTTGAAAACTCATCACTTATTTGGATAAAATCAAATTCCTTAGTACTCCAAATTATTAACTCTTCGCTTAGTCTACTTAAATGCATCATAATTATAGAAAAGTTAGACATAAGTTCAATTAAATAGTCTCTGTCACTTACCCCATCTAAAAAATTATCTGCTACTCCGCTAAAACCAAGTTCATTAGCCGTATATTTTCTATCAGTTTCATAAGTTGTCCCAGCAAGTGCGCAACAACCAAGTGGACTAAAATCCATAATTTCTATGGCGTTTTTTATCCTCTTTACGTCCCTTGTAAACATACTGAAATAAGCCATCATATGATGTTTAAATGTAACTACCTGAGCTCTTTGCATATGAGTATACCCTGGCATTATACAATTATTTTCTTCACCAGTCTTTTTAATGGTATTTAATAGCATCTGTAAGTTTTCTATTACTTCTTTTGCCATATTTTTAGCATATAGTCTAGTGTCCAATGCAACTTGATCATTTCTACTTCTAGCGGTATGCATTTTTTTCCCTGGTTCACCTATACGCTGAATTAAATTAACTTCTACAAAACTGTGTATATCCTCATATTCTCCATCAATTTGAAGTGTTCCATTTTCTATATCCAAAAGCATTGAATTTAATCCTTCAATTATTTTATCTACATCTTGCTTTTCTAGTATATTACATTTTCCTAGCATTTTTACATGTGCTATGCTACCAATAATATCTTCGTGATACAGCGTTTTATCAAAACTCAAAGAACTATTAAAATCCTCCATAAGCTTGCTTTCTGAATCTTTAAATCTTCCGCCCCAAAGCTTCATAACTATTTACCTGCCTTCTTTATGTCCTTAAGTGCTTTGATTTTGACTGGTAAACTGAACAATTTTATAAATCCTTCTGCATCTTTATGATCATATAAATCACTTGCTCCAAAAGAGGATATTCCTTCATCATATAGTGCCTCTGGTGAATCAATACCGGCTACCATAATATTTCCTTTATAAAGTTTAAGTTTAACTGTACCAGTTACGCTTTCTTGAGTTTTATCTATAAATGCATCAAGTGCTTCTTTTAAATTTGTAAACCAAAGTCCATCATAAACAAGTTCAGCATATCTTTGCGCAATAAGTTGTTTGTAATGAAAAGTGTTTTTATCTAAAGTAAGACTTTCTAATTCTCCGTGGGCTGCATATAAAATTGTTCCACCTGGAGTTTCATATACTCCTCTTGATTTCATTCCTACTAATCTGTTTTCTACTAAATCTATTACTCCAATACCGTTTTCTCCACCGATTTTATTTAATAATTCAACAAGCGCTACAGGATCTAGCTTTTTTCCATTAACAAGTTTTGGAATTCCCTCTTCAAAATATATACTTACATAACTAGCTTCGTCTTTAGCCTTTTCTGGTGGCACTACCATTTTATACATTTCAGTTTTATGTTCATTGCTCGGATCCTCAAGATCTCCACCTTCATGACTTATATGCCAAATATTCATGTCTTCTGAATATATTTTTTCCTTTGTAACAGGAACTTCTACGCCAACTTTTGCAGCATAATCTATGGCATCTTCTCTTGATTTAATATCCCATATTCTCCAAGGTGCTATGATTTTTATAGAAGGATCAAGTGCAGCTATGCTTGTTTCAAATCTTACTTGATCATTCCCTTTACCAGTACAACCATGACAAATATATTTTGCTCCTTCTTTATGGGCAATTTCAACAAGTTTTTTTGCAATAAGTGGTCGTGCAAAAGCTGTTCCTAAAAGATATTTTCCTTCATAAACTGCTCCTGATTTAATTGCTTTAAAAAGGTATTCTTTTACAAATTCATCTTTAACATCTTCAACATAAATCTCAGAACAACCTGAACTAATTGCCTTTTTTTCTACAGCCTTCATATCATCATCTTGACCCACATTTACACAAACTGCAATTACATCTATATCGTAATTTTCCTTAAGCCATGGAATTGTGATTGATGTATCAAGCCCTCCTGAATACGCTAAAACAACTTTATCTTTCATAATGAAATCATCCTTTCTTTTTATAAATATACATATTTATTTGTATTTTATTTATATTTTTATTGAGTTTGCTTGTTTCTCTATATTCATTATATATCTTTTATTATAATTATACAATCAAAGTTTATATTTATACACACGTTATATTTTCTTTCGCCTAGATATATTATACAAAGAGTGTAAAAATAAAACTTCCTAATCTGCTATTATTTCTAATTTCAGATTAGGAAGCTAAATTTTCGTTTATTCGCCTATTATGTCATCAGTTTGTTACAGCTAACCTTGCCAAATTTAGCATGCCACTAGCACATCTGTTCTTTATTTTTAAACATTAAATTTTTCTATGAATTTGTCCAAAGTCTGAGCTAAATTATAAAGCTCATCTGCTTGTGTTTTTACATTTTGAATGTCATTTAATTGATTAGCTACACTTGCATTAACTTCCTCAGCGGCTGCTGCTGACTGCTCAGATGCAGCAGAAATATTGTGTATATTAGAAGTAAGTAGATCACTGTTAGCTAACATTAATTCAATGTTTTCACTCATTGAAACAATTTTTTCTATTATACTTCCAACAGCTTTATTCAAATTCACAAAGCTTTGCTCTGTAAGAGAAACCGCTGTACTTTGTTTTTCAACATTTGATTTAATGTTATCCATATTTACTGCAGCAGTTTTAGTAGTATCAATAACCTTAGTAATTATATTTTTAATATTTTCCGCTGAGGAACCAGACTGTTCAGCAAGCTTTCTAACTTCTTCTGCAACTACAGCAAAGCCTTTTCCAGCATCTCCTGCTCTTGCCGCTTCTATAGCAGCATTTAAAGCTAATAGGTTAGTTTGAGATGAAATATTTGATATTGTACTTAATATTTCACCAATATCTTCAGTTTGCGTTACTAAAACTCCTATACTTTCTGCTATCTGTGAAACTCCATTTATAGTGCTTTCGTTTTTTGTCTTAAGCTCTTTAACAGCAAGCATTGTATTTTTGCTGCTATTTTCCATCTCTTGGCTTTCTATATTTATATTGCTATTATATTCTTTGATTTTGTATAAACTATTATTAAATTCAGTTGCTATTTCATAGGCTTTATCAGTTTCAGAAGCTTGTTCTTGAACTCCTCTTGAAATCTCATCTATGCCTCTTGCTATTTCTTCAGAAGATGCGTTAACTTCCTCTGCTCGTTTAGTAAGGCTTTCCGAAAAGCTTAACACATTAACTGCGGAGCTTTTAACCGATAAAACTAGATTTTTAACACTATCAATCATATTAGAAAATCTTCTTCCTAATTCTCCAAACTCGTCAGAACTATTTATATTGGTTATTACAGTCAAATCACCAGCTTCGCCCTTTTTCATAGCTTGTTGCAAATGATTAATTGGATTTGTTAGTTTTTTAGAAAACCATACACTAACTATTAAAGCCGCTATAATAAATAAAATGAATAATGCAACCACTATTAAAACCATAGACAGAATTTTAGAATATACTTCATTAGTATCTATCATTCCAATTATTTTCCAACCAGATTTTTTGTTACTTAATGAGTAAATATACTTACTTGTACCATTAAAGTTAGTTTGGACAAAAGTGGTTTTCCCATCCATTACTGGTTTCATCCATAACACTTCAGTTTTATCCTTAAAACTATTCTCTACCTTTTGGTCTTTTATATCAGCGTTAGTATTTACTCTATCAGGATTTAGGTTTTTATTTAATAAATCATTATTTTTAGTGGCTAATACTACACCTGATCTGTCCAGCATTAGTATTTCACCAGTTTTTTCAATCTGAGTACTACTAAATAGTTGAGCTAAATTAGTTATATCGACATCTATACCAGCAACCCCTATTGGTTTCCCTGAGTCATCTAATATAGTTTTTGTAGCCGTTACTACCATCTTGCCAGTTGCTATGTCCTTATATGCATCCTGCCAAAGTACTTTATTATTAGATACAGTGTTTTTGTACCATGATTTTCCTGTTGGATTATATCCTTCTGGAAGACTTGTTTTAGGATAAATATACATAGATTTGCTTTCAGTTGCAATATAGGCATTTAATATCCTAGGATTGCTTTTAATTATTCCATTAAGCTCTTTTGTGACTATTTCTCCGTTTGGATTTGATAAGGCAGCCTTTGCTATGGAATTTTCTGTTAGCTGAGCTAAATCCACTTCATAGGCATTATAGGTTTGATCAATAACTTTGTTCGAGTCTGTTACAGATTTTTCCATAGAATTAATATAAGAGCCTTTAAGAGTATTATATAACATTACATTTGAGATAATACCAGTAGTACACATAGGCACTAAGATTATCAATATAAATGTTACAATAAGTTTTTGCTTGATAGTTCTAAATTTCATTTATTTTAACCTCCAAAATATATGTTAATAATATTATCGGAACAAATTGTCAAACATGAATAGTGATACCACAAATATAGTCTATTTTAGTCGAAATATTAGTATAATTATAAAGTACTTCCATTATTATATTTAATCTCACTATAAAAAAAGGTAACCTCATATTAAACTATATGAAATTGGAACTGAAAACTTAAAAAATAGGAATGTAAGAAGCTGCAACAAAATCATAAGAAATTACTAAACAATTTCTTATGATTCTGTTGCAGCCATTTACATTCCCATTATTTTGATCAAGTGGTAATTCACAAGTAGAAAGTTAAAAACACAAATCTTATCTAAGCTGCTTGATTATTTCCTCTGTAAATTCATTAGTAGTAGAATTTCCACCTAAGTCCACAGTTAACTTAGTTCCTTCTTCAAGTACTTTTGAAACAGCATCATGAATTCTATCAGCAGCTTTAGTTTCACCAATATATTTTAACATCATAACTGAAGATAAAATTGTTGCAACAGGATTTGCTATACCCTTGCCAGCTATGTCTGGTGCTGATCCATGAACTGATTCAAATATAGCTATATCTTTACCTATATTCGCTCCTGGCACAACTCCAAGGCCTCCTACAAGACCTGCTCCCATATCAGATAATATGTCTCCATAAAGATTAGGCATAACAAGTACATCATAATTTTCTGGATTTTGTACTAATTTCATACTCATAGCATCAACTATCATATCTTCAAAAACAATATCAGTATATTCTTTTGCAATATTTCTTGTGGTATTTAAGAATAATCCATCTGTAAATTTCATGATATTAGCTTTATGAACTACTGTTACTTTTTTCCTTCCTTCATTTCTAGCATACTCAAAAGCAAATTTAGCTATTTTTTCAGTAGCTTCCTTTGTAATAAGTTTAATAGTTTCAGCAGCATAATCACCTATCATGTGTTCAATTCCACCATATAAATCTTCTGTATTTTCACGTACAATTACAAGATCTACATTATCATATCTTGATTTTATGCCCTTATATGTTTTTATTGGTCTTACATTTGCATACAAATTAAATTTTTGTCTAAGTGCTACATTCACACTTCTAAAACCTTTCCCAACAGGAGTTGTTATAGGTCCTTTAAGTCCAATTTTATGTTCCTCAATACTCTTTAGAACATATTCTGGTAATGGTGTATTGTATTCTGCCATTACCTTTGTGCCAGCTTCTACAACATCCCATTTTATATTGACTCCTGCTTCCTTTATTACACGTGTTGCAGCTTCAGTAACTTCTGGTCCTATTCCGTCACCTGGTATAAGTGTTAAATTATATTGTTTACTCAAAATTATAGCCCCATTTCTCTAAATTATTTGTATGAAAATCTATCATCCTATTCAAAATAAACATATAGCATGCTAGTATCGAATGTCTCAACCTGCGTAACTACCTTCTACGCATATTAGTTCTTGAAACACAGTTTTAACAGCAAGTTCTAACTCTTTATTGCTTATTGTAGAATTTCTACCACTTTCGTATTCAGAATCTACCCACTTCTTAACTAAGACAATTCTTTCATCTTTCTTACTTATTTTATCATCATTTTCTAATTTAAAATAGGTATTTATCCAAGCTGCAATACCAGCTAGACCTGAATATTCGTTAACTGCAATTAAAATTGGTCTATCAAGAATTTTGCTTGTATCAAAAATATTATATATTTCTTCATCCTTAAGCATACCATCTGCATGAATTCCTGCCCTAGTTAGGTTGAAGTCACTTCCTACAAATGGTGTTCTTGCTGGAATCTTATATCCCATTGTGCTTGTAAAATAATGAGCTAATTCTGTAATAACTTTAAGATTCATTTTTTTAGTGCTACCTTTTATTTGGCTATATTCCATAACCATAGCTTCTAATGGGCAATTTCCAGTTCTTTCTCCTATTCCAAATAAAGTTGTATTAACACCAGCTGAACCATATAACCAAGCTGTTACTGAACCTGGTACCACGTGATAAAAATCATTGTGTCCATGCCATTCTAAGCAACTCGATGGTACATTACCATACTTCATTAGTCCACTTATAATCTTTGGGATACTTCTTGGCAATATTGCCGTTGGATAAGAAACACCCAGACCCAATGTATCACAGGCCCTTATCTTGATTTGTATATTTGCTTCTTTAGACATTTCCATAAACTTTTTTACAAGTGGAATTACAAATCCAAAAAAATCTGCTCGTGTAATATCCTCAAGGTGTATCCTTGGAACTATACCATATTCTAAAGCTTTTGCAACAATGGCTACATATTTATTGAAAATTTCTCGCCTAGTAGATTTAAATTTCTTAAAAATATGGTAGTCAGAACAGGACATAAGAATTCCAGTTTCTTTTATTCCTAATTTTTTTACTCGCTGGAGTTCCTCAATATTTGCTCTAATCCAGGTAGTTATCTCTGGAAATTTATAACCTAGCTTTTGACAATCCTCTATTGCTTTTATATCTCTGTTAGTGTAAATAAAAAACTCTGTTTGCCTAATAATTCCAGAATTATTATCTAATTTATTTAAATATTTATATATTTGAACTATCTGCTCTTCTTTAAATGGAGTCATGGATTGTTGACCATCTCTAAATGTAGTATCTGTTATACAAATATTATCAGGTAAATCAATAGCCACAGATTCTTCGTCAAATTTAACCTTAGGCACATCTGAATAGGGAAAAATATTTCTATAGAGATTTGGTTCATTAACCTCTTCCATTCCATAGCTAATTTCGTCGCCTTTTTCATCAATTCTATAATCAAAATCCATCATAATACAGCTCCTTTATAAATACCATTTTGCAAGTTTAGCATCATATTAATTCAATTAATAGTTCATTTGAATTAACATGATATTTTATAATTTAATAATTATTATAGTATATTTATACTATTTTGTGTACAATATTGGTTTAAATTAATAATAATACATATATTCATTTATTATTAAGTATATTTTATCATATATATTTGCAACTTGCAAATATTAAAAATCATTTTTTTGAATAATTGAATATTTTAATTATCATATACAGTATATATATATATCTAAATTTAATGTAAAACAAAAAAGCCAGAGACATATTTAGTCTCTGGTTTTTACTTTATTATTATGTATGTTTGCATTGTTAATTTATATAAAATCAAACTAAATTTATTAGTTCTGCTGCAATTTTTTCTTTTACTATTTGTGCCAAATTTGATTTTTCTTCTTTAGTTAAATCATCTACGTATATTGGCTCTAATATGGACATAGATATTGTTGCTGATTTTAATTTTCCCTTGCTATCCTCAAACACCTTAAAGGAATTATCTAATACAATTGGTACTAATGGAGCTTTTGCCTTTAATGCAACTCTCATACTACCCTTTTTAAATTCGCCAAGTTTATGGCTTTTGCTCCTTGTTCCTTCTGGAAAAATAAGCATACTATAACCATTATCAACATTTTCAATTGCCTGATTTATTGCAATCAATGATTTCCTAATATTTTCTCTGTCAATAAATACACAATGCATATCTTTCATCCATGTACGAACTATTGGTATCTTTAAAATTTCTTTTTTAGCGACGAATCCTAGGTTTGTATTTAATCTTGACATTAACACTAGAAAATCTGCATTTCCTTGATGGTTTGAAACAAATATACAGTTCCCCTTAGGCAAATTTTCTATGCCCTTTATATTTACCTTCACGCCTAGCACATTTAACATATAGCCAGCCCATATGTTTACCATTTTATACACATAATGATCGTATTTTTCAGGTGATTTAGTTTTTATAAACACAAACAGATACAACCTGAAAAGTTGTGTTAACAATAATAAAATAAAGAAATAAAAATACTTCAGAATATACATTTGTTTTCCCTCTTTTCAAAGTGAAGCTCAATCTACACATATGCCTTCATTATACCTTACATGTATGTATTTTTTCAAGTGATTAAGCTTATTAACATAATATAACCCGGGAATTCCTAAATATTTCACCTTGATTTTTTATTGTGATTTAATTCATTTTTTCTTTACCTTTCACTAAAAGATAAATACCGATAAGTATAAAAAATACTGGTATAAAATACTGCTTTATAGTATAAAATATATCAAATATTCCGAAAAACTTATTCACTAATGCAAGTATCCCAACTATAATTAGAAACCAAGCAAAAATTAGCCACCCACCATTTGTTGCATTTATATTTTTTATTTGATTTTTAGAAAACATACTTTTATCCTGAATTGTTTCACCTATATCATATTTATTTGCTATTTTATAAGTATCAAAAAAAGTATACAACCAAACTGGAACACAAAATATATATGAAATGAACCCTAACCCAATATAATCAAATAATTCTTGAACCATAAAAAATAATACCATTATTTCTATTCCAAACCTTAACATACCAAAATACATATAACCTGCCCCGGGTAGCAGCGCTACTAAAAATGTAACAAACCTATTTCTTCTTTCCAATTAAAACCACTCCTCTATTGCATTTTTTACATTATCCAGTTTATATTTACACTCATACTGATATACATTTGCCTGAAATCTTATCTTATTCTCTATATTTAAAAACGAATATTGAATATTAGTTATTCCCATAACCCCTATAATAATACCACTTAATATAAAACTTGCTGCAATGGGTCTATTAATAAACTCTACAAGTCTTTCTCTATAATTTTTCCCCTTATGGCTTTGTATATTTATTTTTTCCAGCAGTCTTCTGTTATAATTACTTGATATATTAAAGTTCTGCGCAGATGATCTTATAATACTATCAATGGAATCCCACTTTTTTTTCATCATACATGATTTCCTCCCTTATAAACATATCCATTAATTTTTGTTTGCCTCTATATATTCTTCCTTCTACAGCCTTTCGTGATATATTTAATATTTTACCTATCTCATTTTGATCTAACCCTACATAATAAAACAAAACAATCGGTATTTTTATGTCCTTGTGTGATTTATTTATATTTTTGTAAAAAGTTATAAATACATCTTGAGATAAATCTTCAGCCTCATGGCTATCAATTGTATAAGAATAACATAATGATAAAATTTTCCTTTTATAATTATCAACTAAATATATGAATGCATTTTCATCTCCTGCTCTTATTTTAATCATCAGTTCTTCATCATTCAATGGTCTCACTCCTGACTACTGATTTTTATAGAACCAAGCTTTAAAGTAATATCGGCACTATTGCTTCCATCACCTGTGTTTCTTTTTAATTCCCCATTGTTTAGGTGCTCATCATTAAATTTGATACTTCCCATTTTGCAACTTAATGATGCTTTTATGTTTTTTTCTTTAGTATTCAATTTTACTACTGCGTTATTTGCATTGATTTTAATTCTCGTAAAATTATAATTATTAATATCTACGGTTCCATTTTCCATATCAATATCCGCATTTTCAACATTGCCATCTATATTATTTTTAATATTATTACCTTTTACTTTTATATTATTAACATCTTTTATATCTAAATCTGCATTATTAGTATCTATATTAAGATTAGCAAGACTTTGCACATCAAATTTTCCATTTTGAGATTGTATATCCATAGTCGAATTTGATAGATTATCATAAGTACTAATTTTAGAATTATTTATCATAAGACTTAAATCAAATCCATCTGGGATATATATAGTTCCCTCTACCCCTTTAACATAATTTTCATCTATATCTACTGAATCAAAACCATCTTGATTTTTATCGTTAATTTCATACTTTTTGCCTTGGTTATCATTATTGACCTTAATGGTAAGTTGAAGTCTTACATTTCCATCGTTTGATTTTTTAATATTTACACTTCCATTTTTAGTTTCAAATCTAAATTTTTTATCCTTGGTAGTGATAACTTTGCTTGCTTCTATATCTTTTGTATTGCTATCAAAACTTATATTCCAGAAATTATTACTTAACCCTGAAAATCCTTTATTTATAAATCCATAAGTATCATTATAAACATTTGTAAAAAAGAAAAGAAGTATAATAAATATAACTCCACCATTAAAATGGTGTGGTGTACCCTCCATAGACTTCCTAGAACTAATCAAAATTTCTATGCCTAATATTATAAATATAACTGGCCACAATTTAAAGAGTTCGTTAGCAATTGTTGTACTTGTATTTTTCATTGCTAACCATACTCCATAATAGATGAGACCCAAAGCAAACGATACTGTCCCCATTTTTTTCATTAAAATTCACCCCTATTAAATTTACTCTTTATATATATAGACGTATACAGACTTAAAAATCCCACGAATTGTAAAAATATAATTGAACAATAAAAAAAACCTAGATTTATTAAAAAATCTAAGTTTATTATATCAAATTAAATGGCTCTGCGAAAAGGATTTGAACCTTCAACCTATCGGTTAACAGCCGAGTGCTCCACCGTTGAGCTATCGCAGAACATTTACCAGCGACGACCTACTCTTCCACCGGGCTACCC
>LIDZ01014860.1_pt2 | contig 60748 bp, 54 predicted proteins | sample 644651 | NCBI WGS metagenome assembly LIDZ01 (sample SAMN03856242, study PRJNA289617) | food metagenome | isolation source: wine grapes on drying loft during traditional withering process | host: Vitis vinifera cv. Corvina | place: Italy: Gargagnago di S. Ambrogio di Valpolicella | collected 2014-01 | reverse complement strand
TGGATCAGCTACGTGATGACCACCGCCGGGCCGGAGCCGCTGGAAATTCGTCACGCCCCGATTGACTACGATCACTACGTGACTCGTCAGCTGCAACCGCTGGCTGACGCGATCCTGCCTTTTGTGGATGACGATTTCAGCACCCTGATCGGCGGGCAGTTGGGGCTGTTTTAACGCGAAACCAGCTGCTCGGCGAGCCACGGCAATACCTGCTCGCAAGACGCCTCGATTTTCATCTCAAGCAGTTCGTCGGCCCGGGTTTTGCCATGGTTGATGGCGATGACCGGCTTGCCCTGTTCGGCCATGGCTTTGCACAGGCGGAATGCCGACCAGGCCATCAGTGACGTGCCGACCACCAGCAGACCTTCAGCCTCCTCGACACTCTGCATCGCCTTGGCAGCGGTCGGCGCGGCGACGTTTTCGCCGAAGAACACGACGTCCGGCTTGAGCCTGTCGCCTTCACAGTGCGGACAGCGGGGTACCTTGAAGCTCGCCTCGAAAGCCGGGTCGAGCAGGGTGTCGCCGTCAGGTGCCTGTGTCGCGTGGATGCCGATCAGATAAGGGTTTTGCGCCAGCATCTGCTCTTGAATGGCTGCCCGGTCGCTGCGCTGCTGGCAATCCAGACACAGCACCCGGTGCAGGCTGCCGTGCAGCTCGATGACGTCCCGGCTGCCGGCCTGCGTATGCAGTGCATCGACATTCTGGGTGATCAGTCCTGTGATAGCGTTTTCAGCCTGCAACGCAGCCAGGGCCTGATGTGCGGCATTGGCCTGTGCCGCGCGTATCCGCGGCCAGCCGAGCATGGCGCGTGCCCAGTAGCGCTGGCGCGCTGCGGGGTTGCCGAGAAATTCCTGATACATCATCGGCTGTTTGCCGCGCCGCACGCCGTCCTTGTCGCGGTAGTCCGGAATGCCGGAGGCGGTGCTGATGCCTGCGCCGGTCACCACCAGAAACGGTTTGTCGGCCATCGCCTTGCATAGCGTGTCGAGCAGATGTCGGGTTGGGCTGTCGAGCATGTTTGAACCTCGGGTGGCCTGCCTCTTGTGACGGGTCACATTATCATCTGGCGTGCAGGCAGCGTCGCGGATGCCACAGCTGTGAGCCGCCGTGGCAGAGGTTGGTTCAATCGCGGGGCCTGGCAGCGGACCGCTACCTCGTCAGTCAGGGCACCGTGCTCCGACGCAAGGGGCGTGTGTCCGTTCAACGGGCGGGTGAGGAGGGCTCTGTGCCTCGTTCTCAATCCTTCAGCGCAATCTTCTTGCCGCGTCTGGCGGCGATGTCGCTGGCCTGGCCGTCACGCTGCTTGCCGGTGCGGGCCTGGGTGATGAGGGCCGGAATCAGCGGGCCTTCCGGCAGGTTTTTCCAGAAGCGCGAAGGGAAGTGGCCTTCCATGACCTTGGGGTTCAGGCGCGCAGGATTGAAGATGTGGCTGTAATAGGTCAGCCACAGTTCGCCATGCGGGTCTTCCACCTGCCTGGCCATGGTCTGCCAGGCTTGCGGGCAGCGTCGCTCATGAATCAGTTGTTGGCCGTCGTAATACACGCCGTCCTGAGGCGTGGCGATCATCCAGCGGTGCTGACCCATGCGGCCGATGAAATGCTCGCTGGCACTGAGCAGAATATCGTGCGCAGGTTCGTGCCAGGCCACGTACTGCGGGCGCATCAGGGCTTCGTCGTCAGCCACTGACGGCAGCGCGACAAACCGCAGGAATGCATGCAGATGATGGGCCTCGCGCCTTACCGATTTGAGCCGACGATGCAATTCGCTGCCGAGCTTGTCGCCGGCCATCATCGCCGTGCGGTCACCGTGGGTCACGCGCCACAATACTTCGTACAGCAGGCTCCAGCGTTGATCGCCCCGATAGCGCGAGGCGCTTTCCAGCAACTGCACCAGCTCCAGCGGAACCCGTGCCTGAAAAGGCCCGGCCTCCCTGGGATACTCTTCTTCACTGCCGAACAGGTCGGCGGCATCCGGCGACTTCCAGCTGACCTGGCTGGGGTCGATTTCGTGGCTCAACAGCCAGCGAGCCTGTTGTCGCCAGGTGTCGAACAGGTCGTCGCAGTCGAGGCAGATCATCCCCACAGGCCCATTTGCTGAGGCTGAGGCCGGTCGCGCAACTGGTGATGCAGGAACTCGCTGGTGGTTTCCGCGTGCGGCGGGTGGTAATCACTGGTAATGATGAACGGCTTGGCCTTGGCCAGTATGCAGCGCATGCGGGTGAGGTCTTCGTAGCGGATTCGCCGCTGTCTGCGCAACTCGACCAGCCGCTGCGTGGTGCGGATGCCAATGCCCGGCACCCTGGCGATCAGCGCCGGGTCGGCGTGGTTCAGGTCCAGGGGGAAAACCTGTCGGTTGCCCAGCGCCCAGGCCAGTTTGGGGTCGATGTCCAGCGCCAGGTCACCGGGGCCGTCTAGCAGTTCACTGGCAGTGAAACCATAGCCGCGCAGCAGAAAATCAGCCTGATACAGGCGATGCTCGCGCATCAGGGGCGGTGCCGCGAGCGGAACGCTGTTGGGGCTGTTGGGTATCGGGCTGAACGCAGAATAATAAACTCGGCGCAGCTTGAAGTTGCTGTACAGCGACTGCGCGCTGTGCAGGATGGTGCTGTCGTCGGTGGCATCGGCACCGACAATCATCTGCGTGCTCTGCCCGGCAGGCGCAAAGCGCGGCGAGCGAGGCTCGTTGCGCACCGTTTGCTCGCCGGTGTAAATCGTCTGCATGGCTTGCTTGATCGACGCGACGTCTTTTTCCGGTGCGAGGGTCTGCAGGCTCAGGTCGGTCGGCAGCTCGATATTGACGCTGAGACGGTCGGCGTAGCGGCCAGCCTGTTCGATCAGCGCAGGATCGGCGTCAGGGATGGTCTTGAGGTGGATGTAGCCGCGAAACTCATGCACCTCGCGCAACAGCCGGGCAACTTCGACCAGTTGCTCCATGGTGTAGTCCGCAGAGCGAATGATCCCGGAACTCAAAAACAGCCCGCTCACGCAATTGCGGCGATAGAAGTCCAGGGTCAGGGTGACCACTTCTTCGGGAGTGAAGCGCGCACGGGGCACATCGCTGGAGCGACGGTTGACGCAGTATTGGCAGTCGTAAAGACAGAAGTTGGTCAGGAGGATTTTCAACAGCGACACGCAGCGCCCGTCCGGGGTATAGCTGTGGCAGATGCCCATGCCATTGGTCGAGCCGAGCCCGGACTTGTCCTGCGAGCTGCGCTTGGGTGCTCCACTGCTGGCGCACGACGCATCGTACTTGGCGGCGTCTGCCAGAATGCTGAGCTTGTCGATAAGCTGCATGAAGTGCCCCTTTACTGTTTGCATGTACAGTATAGGGTCGGGTGCAGCTCGACAAGTACCGTACAGCGGGCCTGCACGTATCGCTGTGGGTTAACGATTTTCAGCGAGGGTGAAGGCTTGTCCGGACGGGCACACTCAAGGATAAATGTTATTTAATAACATTTGCGTGATCGGTATGTAATACTGTAACAAATAGTTGCAGGTTACTTTCGCGTGAAAACTCCTTTTGCCTCGATAGCAGGCTCCGTGCTGGCCCAATCGGCCTGGAAGCGGGTCCTGTTTTCTCTTGCGGTGCTGATATTGCTCTGGCTGGCCATCGGCTGGTCGGTGGCTATTCCATGAGTGCAGCCATTGCTCTGGAAAACCTTACTGTGGCCTATGAGCGCCGCCCGGCGGTGCACCACATCAGCGGGCGGTTCGAGGCGGGCAGCCTGACGGCCATCGTCGGCCCGAACGGGGCGGGTAAATCGACCTTGATCAAGGCCATCGCCGGCACCATGAAGCCTGCTCAGGGGCGCGTCGACCGTGGCCGCCTGGCGACCCGCACGATAGGCTATTTGCCTCAGGCCGCAGAAATCGATCGCAGCTTTCCGCTGAGCGTCGCTGATACCGTTTCGATGGGGGCCTGGCACAGCATCGGGCCGTTTCGCAGCCTGACACGCAATCATGCGCGACTGACCGGGGAAGCGCTGAGCACGGTCGGCCTCGAGGGCTTTGAAGGGCGCAGCGTCGGTTCGTTGTCGTCCGGCCAGTTTCAGCGGGTGTTGTTTGCCCGACTGCTGCTACAGGACGCTTCGGTGATTCTGCTGGACGAGCCATTTACCGCCATCGACGCACGCACCACTCGTGATCTTCTGGAACTGGTGCGCGCCTGGCACGGGCAGGGGCGCACAGTGATTGCGGTCCTGCACGATATCGAACAGGTTCGTCAGCACTTTCCGCAAACCCTGCTGATGGCCCGTGAAGCCATTGCCTGGGGCGAAACCTCGCAAGTGCTCAGCGCCGCCAACCTGCGCAAGGCGCGCAACATGGCCGAGTACTGGAGCCCGGACGCCTTGCTGTGTGATAGCGAGGACGAGCGCTCATGATGCTCTATAGCCTGGTCGTCGAGCCTTTTATCGAATTCGGTTTCATGCGCCGCGCGCTGGTGGCGTGCCTGGCGCTGGGGATTGGTTCCGGGCCGGTGGGCGTGCTGTTGATGCTGCGCCGTATGAGTCTGGTGGGCGATGCCATGAGCCATGCGGTGCTGCCCGGCGCGGCGGTGGGCTTCATGGTCGCCGGTCTGTCGTTGCCCGCGATGGGCTTCGGCGGGCTGATCGCCGGGCTGGCAGTGGCCTTGCTGTCAGGGCTGGTGAGCCGGCTGACCTCGCTGCGTGAAGACGCCAGCTTTGCCAGCTTTTACCTGACCTCTCTGGCGGCCGGGGTGCTGATCGTTTCGCTGCATGGCTCCAGTGTCGACCTGCTGCATGTGCTGTTCGGCACCATTCTGGCCATCGATGACACGGCTATCTACATGGTCGGCAGCATTGCTTCCTTCACGCTGATTCTGTTGGCAGTGATCTATCGCCCATTGGTGCTGGAATGCTTCGATCCGGGCTTCCTGCGTGCGGTCGGCGGGCGCGGCTCGCTGTACCACGTGTTGTTCCTGCTGCTGGTGGTGCTGAACCTGGTCGCAGGTTTTCAGGCGCTGGGCACCTTGATGGCCGTGGGCATGATGATGCTGCCGGCAACCGCGGCACGTTTCTGGACCAACTCGCTGAGTGGCCTGATGGTGATTTCGACACTGCTGGCGACCTTGTCAGGCCTGATCGGCCTGATCGTTTCCTACCACCTTGGCGTCGCCTCGGGGCCGGCCATCGTGCTTACCGCCAGTGCGTTCTACGGCCTTTCCCTGTTGTTCGGACGCACGGGCATCGTGCGCCGGCTGTTTCCCAAACCTCACCTGGCTAACTGAAAAGGTACGTCATGAAACGATTGATGATGTTGAGTTCCCTGGCTGCACTGGCGTTGTCGGCATTCGCCAGCCTGGCCCAGGCCAAACCGCTGGAAGCTGTTGCCTCGTTCACGGTCATTGCCGATATGGTCAGTACGGTCGGCGGCGACCGTGTTCACGTAAAGTCCCTGATCGGCCCGAACGGCGATCCGCATGTCTACGAGCCAACACCAAGTGATGCCCAGGCGTTGAAAAATGCCGACCTGGCGTTTGTCAGTGGCCTGCATCTGGAAGGCTGGATGGATCGTCTCATCAAAGCGTCGGGCTACAAGGGCAAGCCGGTAGTGCTCTCTGAAGGGATCAAGACCCGCAGCATGGACGAAGACGGCAAGCGTATTGTCGACCCGCACGCCTGGAACAGCGCCGCCAACGGGGTGATTTATGTGCGTAACATTATCGCCGCGCTGAAGAAAGCCGACCCGGACGGGGCAAGCGAGTATCAGGCCAATGGCGATCGCTACATCGTCGAGCTGCAGCAACTGGACATTTACGCCCGCGATCAGATTCATTCGATTCCGGCCGCCAAGCGCAAGATCCTCACCTCGCATGATGCGTTCGGCTACTTTGGCGATGCCTATGGCGTGACCTTCCTGTCACCGTTGGGCTTGTCTACCGAATCGGAAGCGTCGGCAGCTGATGTCTCGAAACTGATTCGTCAGATCAAGGCCGAGCATGTCAGTGCCTACTTCTTCGAAAACTCCAGCGACCCGCGTCTGGTCAAGCAGATTGCCGAAGCCAGTGGTGCCCAGCCAGGCGGCGAGTTGTATGTCGAAGCCTTGTCGCCAGCCGACGGCCCTGCGTCGACCTACGCGAAGATGTTCCGTTACAACGTCGATACCCTGACTGCGGCAATGAAGCGCAATCAGTAACCTCAAGAGTCGCCAGCCCCTGGGTTTCAGGGGCTGGGCGACTTTCAACGTCCCTAATTATTGAGAAACTTGAACACGGTGGTCTGGGTGTAGGTTTTGCCTGGGTCCAGTCGTGTGCTGGGGAATTTCGGCTGATTGGGCGCATCAGGATAGTGCTGGGTCTCCAGGGTAAAGGCACCCCAGTGCGGGTAGACCTTGCCCGCCTTGCCGTGAATGCTGCCGTCCAGGAAGTTGCCGGTATACAGTTGTACGCCAGGCTCGGTGGTGAATAGCTGCAACCTGCGGCCTGATTGCGGGTCGCTGACCTCGGCGGCCAGTTTCTTCACATCACCCTTAGTGTCGAGTACCCAGTTGAAATCAAAGCCACCTTGTTTGGGTTCGGCATATTTCAACTGCTGGTGATCGTCCTTGATGTGCTTGCCGAACGCGGTGGGCTTGAGAAAGTCCATCGGCGTGCCCGCGACGGCAGGCAGTTCGCCGGTCGGGATCAGCTTGTCGTTGACTGGTGTGTAGTGCGAAGCGTGCAGGGTGGCGACCTGTTTGAGTACATCACCACTGCCTGCACCCGCCAGGTTGAAATAGCTGTGGTTGGTCAGGTTCAGCACAGTCGGCTTGTCAGTGGTGGCGCGGTAGTCAATCTTCAGCTCGTTTTGCTCATTCAGGCTGTAAGTGACTTCGGTTTTCAATGTGCCCGGAAAACCCATTTCGCCATCCGGCGACACGTAGGTTAGCTTCACGCCGACCGAATCACCGGTCTTGGTTTCTTCTGCCTTCCAGAGTCGTTTGTCAAAACCCTGAGTGCCGCCGTGCAGGGCATTGGTCTTGTCGTTGAGCGGGACTTGGTAGGTCTTGCCATCCAGGCTGAACTTGCCGCCTGCCAGGCGGTTGCCGAATCGGCCGATGGTCGCGCCGAAATAAACCGTGCCGTTGTTCTGGTAGCCCTGAACATCGTCGAAGCCCAGGACGATGTCTTCGACTTTTCCGGCCTTGTCAGGCACCAGCAGCGATTGCAGCGTCGCGCCGTAGGTGATGATGCTGGCCTGCACGCCGTGACTGTTGCGCAGGGTGAATTTCTCGACGGCAGTGCCGTCGGGCAGTTGGCCGAAAGTGCTGTGCTCGCTGGAGAGTGCCGCGGCCTGTGCAGTCAAGGTGCTGATCATCAAGGACAGTCCAAGGGTGCTGAGGAGAGCATGTGTTTTCATCTGATCTGCCTGCTTTTATTGTTATTGGTAAGACTATTTGATCGGATTAAAGCCGATGCATGGATTTATAGCCTATAAAATGCCACTTGAAAAATAAATTGTAATACTATTTAGTAGTGCCAGCTTCACTGAGGCGCGGTGCCTGTGGCGATCGATCCGCTGGATGCCTGCGAAACAGGTCGACTGGGCATGCAGGTTGGACAAGACTGCGACGCAAACATCCAAAAAGTGCCTTTACAACAATAACAAAGGACATTTTTCATGAACTGGCTGCCCGTTTCCGAGCACCGTTTCAAGCTGGCCGAGGGCTCCTTCTGGGACGCCGCGGAGCAGGCCTTGTACTGGGTCGACATTGCCGGTTTTCTGGCGTGTCGGCTGGTTGCCGGGGAGTATCGCCAATGGCGCATGCCCGAGCCGGTCTCTGCGTTTATACCGACCGAGCAGGGCGACGCACTGGTGACTCTGGCCAGCGGCGTGTATCGCCTGGACCTCAAATCCGAAAAAACCTCACTGGCGTTGTTCTGCGTGGCAGACCCGACCCCTGGCAATCGCGCCAACGAGGCCCGTTGCGACACGCGCGGCCGCCTGTGGCTGGGCAGCATGCAAAACAATATCGATGCCGAAGGCAAAGACGTACCTTTGGTCCGTCGTTCAGGCGGGCTGTTCCGGGTTGAACCCGACGCCCGCGTGACGCGTTTGCTGGACGGGCAGGGCATCGTCAATACCCTGCTGTGGAATACCGACGGCAGCGTGCTGTACAGCGCCGATACCCTCGACGAAGTGATCTACCAATACCCTGTGCTGGAAGATGGCTTGCTGGGACCACGTCAGGTATGGGCGGCCGAGCAGAGCCAGGGTTCGCCCGACGGCTCGGCAATGGATGCCGAAGGTTATGTCTGGAACGCGCGCTGGGGAGGCAGTTGCCTGATCCGTTTTGCCCCCGACGGCAGTGTCGACCGGGTTATCGAGCTGCCCGTCAGCCATCCCACCAGTTGTGTGTTCGGTGGTCCTGACCTGGAGACACTGTATGTTACCAGTGCCGCGCCTGCCGATGCTCATGGACGGTTCGATGGCGCGGTACTGATGGCGCATGTCGGCGTCAAAGGAACGCTGTGTCAGCGCTTCAGCGGTTGAAAAAGTGCCGCGCCGTCGCCTTTTCTGCAGCGGCGTCGCGATGGGAAATGCAGGAGTGACATTCGGTTACATAGCGGTCATTCATTATATGGTATGACTATTTAATCGGTTCTCGAACGCCTATGCGTTTGCAACCGCCACCTCGCTGAACGCTGTAGCTATTCAATAAAAATAAGGAGTTAGCTATGTTGAGTCGTCACGGGATTCGTTCCCTGTGCTGTGCCGCCGTCACCACCGCCATTCTGGGCATGAGTGGCATCACCTCCGCTGCTGATGAAGTCAAAATCGGCTTTCTGGTCAAGCAGGCTGAAGAGCCTTGGTTCCAGACCGAGTGGGCGTTTGCTGAAAAGGCAGGCAAGGAGCATGGTTTTACCGTGCTCAAGATTGCCGTGCCAGACGGTGAAAAGACTCTTTCCGCTATCGACAGCCTGGCCGCCAACGGTGCCAAGGGCTTTGTGATCTGCCCGCCTGATGTCTCTCTGGGCCCTGCAATCGTGGCCAAGGCCAAGGCGCTCGGTTTGAAAGTCATGGCCGTGGACGATCGTTTTGTCGACGCCAAAGGCAACTTCATGGAGGACGTGCCATATCTGGGCATGGCAGCCTTTGAAGTGGGCCAGAAGCAAGGCGCCGCCATGGCCACCGAAGCGAAGAACCGCAAGTGGGATGAGGGCGGGTGGAAAGGCACCTACGCGATCATCAACACCTACAACGAGCTGGACACCGGCAAGAAACGCACTGACGGTTCGGTGAAGGCGCTTGAAGAGGCCGGTTTGCCGAAAGATCACATCCTGTTCACCGCGCAGAAAACCCTTGATGTACCAGGCAGCATGGACGCCACCAACTCGGCGCTGCCAAAACTGCCGGGTGATGCGAAAAACCTGATCATCGGCGGCATGAACGACAACACTGTGCTGGGTGGCGTACGCGCGACGGCGAGCAATGGTTTCAGCGCGAAAAACGTTATCGGGATCGGCATCAACGGCACCGATGCCATTGATGAATTGAAGAAAAAAGAGAGTGGCTTCTTTGGCTCCATGCTGCCGAGCCCGGACAAGGAAGGCTACAACACCGCGCTGTATATGTATAAGTGGGTCACCGAGGGCGTTGAACCGCCTAAATATACCGCTATGGACGATGTGACACTGATCACCCGCGCCAACTTCCAGGAAGTATTGACCAAGATCGGTCTGTGGAAGTGAGTTGACTGAGGGGCCTGATTTTCAGGCCCCTCACACGTGCGAGGAGGTTGGTTTCATGCAACAGGCTATCGAGCAAACATCCATAAACGGTGCCTTGCGCTTCAACGGCATCGGCAAGGTTTTCCCCGGCGTAAAGGCGCTTTCGGACATCAGTTTCGAAGCGCGCCCCGGCAGTGTTCACGCCTTGATGGGCGAGAACGGTGCCGGTAAATCCACGCTGCTGAAAATCCTCGGCGGCTCTTATCAGCCCAATAGCGGCACCTTGCAGATCGGTGAACAGAGCTACCAGTTCAAATCCACCGCCGAGAGCATTGCGGCGGGTGTGGCGGTGATTCACCAGGAATTGCATCTGGTCCCGGAAATGACTGTCGCCGAGAACCTGCTGCTTGGGCACATGCCCAATCGTTTCGGTTTGATCAATCGTGGCGCGATGTACCGTCGGGCGGGCGAGCTGCTCAAAGGCCTGGCTGACGAAATCGACCCGCGCACTCGCCTGGGTGATCTTTCACTGGGCCAGCGGCAATTGGTGGAAATCGCCAAGGCCATGTCACGCAATGCGCACGTCATCGCTTTTGACGAGCCCACCAGCAGCCTGTCGGCACGTGAAATTGACCGGTTGATGGCGATCATCGTGCGGCTGCGCGACGAGGGGCGGGTGATTCTTTACGTATCCCATCGCATGGAAGAAATCTTCCGTGTCTGTGATGCCGTAACGGTATTCAAGGACGGTCGGTTTGTAAAAACCTTCGAGCAGATGGCCGATCTGGATCATGACCGGCTGGTGACCTGCATGGTCGGCCGGGATATTCAGGACATCTACAACTACCGTCCGCGTCAGCATCAAGGGCCCAGCCTGCGAGTGACCGGGTTACTGGGGCCGGGGTTGCATGAACCTGTGAGTTTTGCCGTAGAGAAGGGTGAAGTGCTGGGGTTCTTCGGGCTAGTGGGCGCCGGGCGTACCGAGCTGTTCCGTCTGCTGTCGGGTCTGACCCGCAGCACGGCAGGCACGTTGCAGTTGGACGGCAAGCCATTGACGCTCAAGTCACCGCGCGATTCGATCGAAGCGGGCATTCTGCTCTGCCCGGAGGATCGCAAGAAGGAAGGTATCGTGCCGCTGTCCAGCGTCGCGGAGAACATCAACATCGGTGCACGGCCCCGGCATGTGAATCTTGGCTGCCTGATCCAGGGCCGCTGGGAGCGCGACAACGCGCGCAGCCAGATCAAGTCGATGAACGTCAAGACACCATCGCCCGAGCAACAGATCATGTTCCTCTCCGGCGGCAATCAGCAGAAGGCGATTCTCGGTCGCTGGCTGTCGATGCCGATGAAGGTCCTGTTGCTGGACGAGCCCACCCGCGGGATTGACGTCGGTGCCAAGTCCGAGATCTACGAGATCATTCACAACCTGGCCGCCGACGGGATTGCGGTCATCGTGGTGTCCAGTGACCTGATGGAAGTCATGGGTATTTCCGACCGCATTCTGGTGATGAGCGAAGGCGCGATCACCGGTGAACTCAACCGCGATGAGGCTGATGAATCGCGACTCCTGCAATTGGCTCTGCCTCGCACGCGCAGCTGATAACCGGTCCCCTGACCATGAACAATAAGAAAGAGGTGCATATGTCTACCGAATCCAGCCTGCAGGCCCCCCGTCAGGGCATGAACCTGCGTCGTTTTGCCGATGACTGGGTGATGCTCCTGGCTGCCGTGGGAATCTTCCTGCTGTGCGCCGTGTTCATCGACAACTTCATGTCACCGCTGAACATGCGGGGGCTAGGCCTTGCGATTTCCACCGTAGGCATTGCTGCCTGCACCATGCTCTTTTGCCTGGCGTCCGGGCACTTCGACCTGTCGGTCGGTTCGGTGCTGGCCTGTTCCGGGGTGATCGCCGGGATTGTTATCCGCGACACCGACAGCGTGTTTCTCGGTGTTTCTGCCGCGCTGGCGCTGGGGCTGGTGGTTGGCCTGATCAATGGCATCGTGATTGCCAAGCTGCGCATCAATGCCCTGATCACGACCCTGGCGACCATGCAGATCGTGCGCGGCCTTGCGTATATCTTCTCCAACGGCAAGGCCGTCGGCGTCTCCAACGAGGATTTCTTCATCTTCGGCAACGGCCAGATATATGGCGTGCCGGTGCCAATCCTGATCACCATCGCCTGCTTCATATTCTTCGGCTGGTTGCTCAACTACACCACCTACGGGCGCAACACCATGGCTATCGGCGGCAACCAGGAAGCTGCACTGCTGGCGGGTGTGCATGTTGATCGCACCAAGATCATCATCTTCGCGGTTCACGGGCTTGTCGGGGCACTGGCTGGCGTGGTTCTGGCTTCGCGTATGACCTCGGGGCAGCCAATGATCGGTCAGGGCTTCGAGCTGACCATCATCTCGGCTTGCGTACTGGGCGGTGTTTCGCTGAGCGGCGGCATCGGCATGATCCGCCATGTAATCGCTGGTGTGTTGATTCTGGCGATCATCGAGAATGCGATGAACCTGAAGAATATCGATACGTTCTACCAATACGTGATTCGCGGCACGATTCTGTTGCTGGCGGTGATCATCGACCGACTGAAACGTCGCTGACCGGCGCGGCGCTGGCTTGCATGAACCAGCGCCGTCACTTCACACCGGATTCAATCCCTTCTCGCGCTTCATCTGCGTGACCAATGTAAAGCGGTCTTCGGGGTGGACTGTCTCTGACACGACCATCACGACGCCCGCGTCGTCACGGTACTGACGCAGAATTTTCAGCCCCGGCGAACCTGCCTCCGCATTCAGGCTTCTGGCGATTTCAGCCGTCAACAGCACAGCACGCACTTGCTGGTCGATCACTTCGATATGGCGGCCAAAATGCTGCTCGATCAGCGCAGCGATCAGTTCGCCGGGTTGCTCGCGCGCCAGTTCGATGACTTCGCTGTAGATATCCTGAGCGTAAACGTCGGTCCAGCACAACGGCGCGAGCACGTTCTCGCAGTCGACCCTGATGCTCGACACGCAAAAGTAATGCTCCCCTGGCGTCAGCCCCAGCCGACGCGCCTGGGCAATGTCCGCGACGAAATGGCGGACGTTCTGGATGCTGCGCACCTGGGTTTCCGCCAGATGCGCCAGGTCTGCAACGGTCGCCAGTGACTGTGAATAGCCGCCTCTGGGCGATGCCGATTCGACCCGCGTACCGACCCGCTTGCGCCGTGACACCAGGCCCTGAGTCTGCAGTTGTGTTATTGCCGCGCGCACGGTATGGCGGCTGACTGCGTAAAGCTCGCACAGCTCGAACTCGGTCGGCAGCAGTGAGCCGACCGGGTAGCGGCCACTGGCAATCGCCTCGATCAGGTCTCTGGCAACCACTGCGTAACGTGTTTCGTTCATGCCTTCTGTCAGCTCTGTGGCTTTAGCGAGTTGACAGTGTATCAGTGCGAGCGTAACAATTATGTACGGACATATTAAATATGTACGATAAATAACAACATAATCAGGACCTCGCTCATGTCCAGCACCGTTTTTGACTCCGCCCTGTTTCGCGACATGTTCGGCACCGCCGAAATGCGTGCCGTGTTCTCCGACAAATCGCTCATCGAACGTTACATCGAAGTAGAAGTGGCACTGGCCCGCGCCGAAGCCCGTTGCGGAGTGATTCCTGCCGCTGCCGCCGAACAGATCGCTGCGCTGGCCACTTACGAGTCACTTGATCTGGCACTGATGCAGCATGAAACCGAGATTGTCGGTTACCCCATCCTGCCGCTCGTAGAGCAGCTGTCCAAAACCTGCGGCGATGCTGGCCGTTACGTGCATTGGGGCGCGACCACCCAGGACATCATGGACACCGCTGTGGTGTTGCAGGTGCGTGCTGCGCTGGCCATCGTCGAGCGTGATATTCAGGCCGTACGTGGCCTGCTTGCTGACCTGGCATTGCGTTATCGCACTACGCCGATGGCGGGGCGCACCCACCTGCAACACGCGCTGCCGATTACCTTCGGGTACAAATGTGCGGTGTGGCTGAGCATGTTCGACCGCCACGCAGAGCGTCTGGTGGAATTGCGCCCGCGTGTTGAAATCGGCCAGTTTGCCGGAGCGGCCGGTACGCTGGCGTCATTGGGCGACAAGGGGCTGGACGTGCAGCAAGCGCTGATGGACGAGCTGCAACTGGGCGTGCCGCAGGCCACCTGGCATGTCGCGCGTGACGGCCTTGCGGAAACACTCAACTTCCTGGGCCTGGTCACCGGCTCGCTCGGCAAGATTGCACTGGACGTCATGATGATGATGACCAGCGAGCTGGGTGAGGTGTACGAACCCTTCGTCAAGGGACGGGGCGCCAGCAGCACCATGCCGCAGAAACGCAACCCCATTTCCTGTGAACTGATGTACGCCGCCGCCAAGGGCGTACGCCAGCACGCCGGGCTGATGCTCGATGCCATGATTCAGGATTTCGAGCGCTCTACAGGCCCGTGGCAAGCCGAGTGGATCGCCATTCCAGAAGCCTTCGCCCTCAGCGCAGCGTCTCTGGGGCAGGCGACATTCATGCTGGCCGGGCTTGAGGTGCGCACCGAACGGATGCGTCAGAACCTGGACATGACTCAGGGCCTGATCGTCGCCGAAGCCGTGATGATGGGCCTCGCGCCAGCGCTCGGCCGTCAGGTCGCCCACGACGTTGTGTATGCCGCCTGCCGCATGGCCAACGACCAGCGCATCAGTCTGCTGGATGCGCTGTTGGCGCAAGGCGAGGCCACGGCGCAACTGGATATCGAAGAACTCAAGCGTCTGACCGACCCGGCCAACTACCTGGGCCTTGCGCCGCAAATGGTGGACATCGCCCTGGCTCGTCCGGGGGCCGTGAAGCGTTGAGTTATCTCGCTCCGGGCACAGCCCGGGGCGATCAGTCCTGCAGCCGCTCTTAATAACAACAACGAGATCGCAGACATGTCTTCATCCAGCAAAAAACCGTTCTACAGGGACCTGACGTTTCAGGTCGTTGCCGCCATGCTGTTGGGCATCGCCTTTGGCTTTATCGCCCCCGAGCTGGCCGCCAAGTTCAAGATCCTTGGCGACATCTTTCTCAAACTGATCAAGACCGCCGTTGCGCCGCTGGTGTTTTTCACCGTTGTGCACGGCATTGCCTCGGCGGGCGATATCAAGCGTGTCGGCAAGGTCGGGCTGCGCGCATTGATCTACTTCGAAGTGGTGTCGACCATCGCTCTGGCCATCGGCCTGCTGTGGGGCAATCTGCTGCAGATCGGTTCGGGCATGCATGACGCCCATCCGAGCAGCGCAACGGCTGCCGCATCGGCCGCGGCGGTTGCCAAGGGGCATGCACCGGCGTCGACCATGGACTTCATCTACGGCATCTTCCCCGACAATTTCGTCGGCGCATTTGCCGGTGGTCAACTGTTACAAGTGCTGGTGATTTCCGTACTCTTCGGCTTTGCCCTGCTGGCACTCAAGGAAGAGCGTCGGGCCGTGATCGAAGAAGGTCTGAGCCGGATTTCCGAATGTTTCTTCGAGTTCATCAACCTGATCATGAAGTTCGCGCCGCTGGGCGCGTTCGGTTCGGTGGCCTATGCAGTGGGCAGCAACGGCACCGCGGTGCTCATGTCGCTGGCCAATCTGGTGTTGATGTTTTATCTGTGCATCGCGTTTTTCATCTTCGTCGTACTGGGCATCGTCTGTCGTATTTCCGGTTTCAGCCTGTGGCGATTCCTCAAGTACATCAAGGACGAAGTCTTCATTGTGCTGGGCACTGCTTCCTCGGAAAGCGCCTTGCCGCGCCTGTTGCAGAAACTGGAGAAATTCGGCTGCTCAAAACAGAGCGTCGGCCTGGTGTTGCCTACCGGTTATGCATTCAACCTGGACGGTACGTCGATCTACATGTCGTTGTGCGTGCTGTTTATCGCCAATGCCTATGGCGTACCGCTGAGCTGGGAGCAGCAGTTGGGCATCATCGCTATCATGCTGGTGACTTCCAAAGGCGCGGCGGCGGTATCGGGCGGCAGTTTCGTGGTGTTTGCCGCCACCGTGACAGCCATTGGCGTGCTGCCCGTCGAGGGCCTGGCGTTGCTGTTCGGCGTCTACCGGTTCATGTCCATGGCCATTGCGACCTGCAACACCATTGGTAACAGTGTGGCGACGGTGGTGGTGTCCAAATGGTCCGGCGAGTTTGCCGAGCAGACTGCTCGTAGTGAATATCACCGGGTGCTGGGGCGTAAACTGGAGGCTGCGCTTTGATGATATCTGCCAGGGAATTCACTGAACACGCGTGCGCTGGATGACAGCGCGGTAGCCTGGACGTCGAGGGCTCACGCTTGTTGCGCTGTCTGAGTCCTGAAATCCAGCTCCGCTCGGGTGCCTAGCGTCGGCATCGACTCGAGGGTCAGCGTCCACTGAAAGCGTTCGCAGATCCGCCGCACCAGAAAAAGCCCCAGGCCTTTCCCGGTGCCCGCTCTGGTCGAGTTTCTCAGCAATGACAGGTAGTGGAGGGACGCCTGCACAGTGTCGAAGCCTTCGCCCGAGTCGGTCACGCTCAATACACCGTCCTTGAGGCGCACGGTGATTGTTCCGTCATAGGTGTTTTCGGCAGCGTTACGCAACAGGTTGCCGATGGCAATGCGTAACATCGCATCCGGCACCCGCAGGCAAAGCGTCTGGTGGATGTGCACCGAAAACTGCACAGGTTTGCCGTCCAGAAGGTGTTGGTGATCCTTGATCAGGCCGGGCAACAGGCGGTCCAGTTCGACGGGGTCGTCCGGCGTTGAGGACATGGGCTCGCGTGACAAATACAGTAGCGCGACCATGATCTCGGTCAGGTTGTCCACGGTTGCCCGCATGCGTTGAATCGGTGGCGCTGCACACGCGGGTAGCGCTTGCCTGGCCAGCACATCCAGCGCACCGCTGATCACTGCGATAGGTGTGCGAAACTCGTGGCTGGCCTGATCCAGAAGCGCACGTTCCCGGGCCATGAATTGCTCGACCCGTTCCAGATGTGCGTTGATGCCGCAGGCGATGTCCTTGAGTTCTTCCTGGTCGTATTGCACTGGCAGACGTTGCGAGAGGCTTTCCGGATCGAGTTGCTTCATGCCTAGCGCAAGCGCCTGAACCGGGCGGTGCAGGCGCACGTATAGCCAGGCGATCACGGCAATGATCAGTATCAGGTTCATGATCAGAAAAATGCCACCGATCAGCGCGATGAGGTTCTGCTCCTGCTCCAGATCGCTGATGTCGATTGCTGCTACCAGACGTTCATTGCCCAGCGACGTCACCAGCACGGCATAGTCGGGATCGGTGAAACTCGAAGCCCTTCGATCCATATCGCCCTCGTTGTAGAAGCCTGGGGCGAGTGAAGTCAGTAAGGGCGGCATGCCGGGCGCGGGCGTGTCGCCCGACAGTCTCCAGACCTGAATCCTGCCGGCTTTCTGTGGCACTGGCTGCAGCGGGTTTTCGAGAGCATTGTTTGTCGCGGTTTCAAGCAGCTCTTTCCAGATCGGGTGATCGACGAGTTCCTGGCTCATGAATGCCTGAGTGGTCAGGCCGATGGTCATCAACAGCCCGAAGCCGAGCAGAATTGCACTGATCAGGCGATGCAGACTGCTCCGACGACCGGGAAGATTGATCATGGGCACACGCACAGGCGAAAACCGACGCCCTGAACCGTGTGGAGTAGCTTTTGTTCGTTGACTCGGTCGCCATCGATGGTCCTTCTGAGCAAATACATGTGCGAGCGCAGCAGGTCGCCGTCGGGCACGCTGTCACCCCAGATGAGCGACTCCAACTGCGCGCGGGTCACGACGTTTGGAGAGTTGCGCATCAGCACTTCCAGCAGGGTTCGTCTTATCGGCGAGAAGGGTAACTGCACGCCGCCACGCATGATGGTTTGTGTACTCAGGTCGAAGCACAGATCGGCGACTTCCAGCACCTGCCGTACATCCGAGCGCTTGTGGCTGCGTGCGGCCAGCACCCGCAGACGAATTTCCAGTTCAGGCAGGGCCAGTGGTTTGACGATGTAATCGTCCGCGCCCGATTCAAAGCCTTGCAGCTTGTCGTCCAGTTGATCCTTGGCGGTCAGCAACATCACCGGCACCGGATTGCGCAGTTCAGTGCGCAGATGACGCAGGAGACTGATGCCGTCCATACGCGGCATCATCCAGTCCAGCACAATGACGTCGTAGTGGTTTTCGGTAATCAGGCGCATCGCGGACTTGCCGTCGGGTGCGGCATCCAGAGTGTGTCCGCATGCTTCCAGGTAGTCGAACATATTGGCGGCCAGCGCCAGGTTGTCTTCGACGATTAATACACTCAGTGATCGTTCGATCATGATGGGCTCACAGTGAGTCAACTCCAGGCGCTGCACAGACAGTGTTTGGCATCAGAACTTTCTCGAAATACCGATGAACATCGAGGTAGAGCTATCGGTATCGTGCTCTACCAGCGGGCTGTCGCTCAGTTCATCCGGCAGGGCGCTGTAGCGCAGGTTACCCGAGACTTCCCACTGTTTGCCCAAGGGCTGGGAAAAGCCCAGACCGACATAGGAAACCGTGGCGCTGCCAGGACGGTATCGGGCAATCCCGCGTTGCTCTTCTTCTTTCAGCGTGCCGTAATAGTAATCCACCAGGTTGCCGGACATATGGCTAACACCGATGTTGGGTTTGAAGCGGGTGTTGCCCCAACTGAAGGGGTACGCGTATTCGAGGTTCACCGAGTAGCCGTCGCTCGCACCGCTGATGTCGTTTCTGGCGACCGCCTCAAGCTGCCCTGCAGTGCCACGCAGTTTGGCTACCAGCCCTGCGTCGATACCATTGTCGCGGTCTTCCAGCACATCGCGGTTAATGCCGTTTCTGGCCAGTTCGCGGCGACCAAAGTCGTCACGATCAATGCCGTCCATCTGCAAGGCGAGAATGGCATCCAGAGAGAACGACCCGGTGTTGATCAGGTGGTAACCCGCAGTTATGCCTTTCACGTAAAAGCGCTCGCCTTCATAGTTGATCAACGGGATCGGATTGACCTGTGTACCGACGCCTGCATAAGGGCTTTCGCTGATTGCAGCGCCCAGACCCAGGCTGAAATCTCCCGGTTCGGCATGGGCGAGCTGCAACGACAGGGCAGGCAAGGCAACAACGGTCAGCGCGGGAAGGAAAAGCGGTTTCATGACGGTGGCTCTCTGAGTGATCTTTCTGACGTGCATCAGTGTGCGATGGCGTTTGTCGTTTGCATGTCGCTGTCAGTGATCTGGTCAGGCGCTTAAAAAAGCTGGCTATGCGTCGAAAGCTGGTATTTGTCCCTGCCAGCATCTATCAGTTGGCGCGTTTCAATCCGTCGCAATCAGGCCTGAAAAGATAGTTTTCAAGCAAAGTCACTACCTCTTGAACGAATCCTGGTTGTGCGAGGAGCTTCGGCCGATCAGCGGTGACGGTGTGGATAATTGCGTGTGCAGCGATGCCCATCAGATAGATCGAGAGATCCGGATCAGGAACGTTCTTCATAAAAGGCCTTAGCACCTGAGCAAACTGGAGCTGTAGAGAATCCTTATCGTCCTCCAGCTGCCGGATCGTACGTGGCAATTCCTCATGAATGGCCTTGTGCAGAGCCGGCGCAACACGATGCTCAGCGACAATCATCTCGATGATCATGGTTAGCGCCTCTCGAAGCGACGGCTGATCAGGCAGAACCTGTAACGCGTTGAGCAGATCTGTGCGCGTGTCGGCGGCGTGCCGTCTTTGTAATTCAGCAATGACTGCTTCTTTGTTCGGGAAAAACTGGTACAGCGAGCCGATGTTCACGCCTGCGCGTTCAGCAACCGCGTTGGTCGTCAGTCCCTCCCAGCCTACTTTGGTCAAAATGTAAGTCGCAGCTTGAATAATCGCGTCAACTGTCGCGCGAGAACGCGCCTGAGCCGGGATTTTCCTGGGCTTGACGGGTGTTCGGCTTTTACTCACGGGCAGCTCCAGAACATGAGTTTTTAAAATCTAAGCTTTAACTTACGATTTGAATTGTGAAAACACAACGTTAATCACGAATCGAGAACTCATGACCATGAACACACAAGAGAATTTACTTCCCTGGGATGGCTTTCAGGCAGCCAATCGCTTTCGCCGGGCTATACGCAAATTCAACTCGAACCCCATTGTCCCTGGTGACATTCAGTTGCTGCTTGCAGAAGCAGCCTATGCCCCCTCCAGCGGGAACATGCAGCCTTATCAACTGCACTGGGTTCGCGACCCTGGGCTCAAAGCGGATTTGGCGGTCGCTTGTAACGGCCAGAAAGCTGCGGCATCAGCGGCCGAGCTCATCGTGATCGTGGCGAGCCCTGCGCTGGGGTTGCGCACAGCCAACGTGCAACTTGCCCACGTGGAAGGTTCGTCTGCGTTGGGAGCAGATTCAAAGGCCTATTACCGCAAGCAGATAGGTATGTTTAAGAAGATTCTCGGAATGGGATCTTCTGTTTTATGGTCGCCGATCGTTGCGCTTGCAGCGCTGATCCGACCGACTCTCTCGTTACTCCCCATCGGCCATATTGGCGGTCGGCAATGGGCGGCACGCAATGCCATCTTTGCAGCTCAAACCATCATGCTTGGCGCAGCCGCGAAGGGCATCGATACGTGCCCGATGGAAGGGTTTTCAGGCGCGAAAGTTGCCAAACTTCTCAAGCTGCCACGTGGTGCCGTCATACCGCTGGTTATCGCTCTTGGCTATCGAGCAGACGATGCGAGAATCGAAGAGCGCTGGCGCAATTCGATTTCAGACATCGTCGTTACCCACTGAAGTAAAGCCTGACTCACGCGCGTGGCATGCATCACAAATGCCGTTTGCGACTTAACGTGCTTCTATCTTTGGTTATACAAGATGACACTGAACACTCTATGCCGCGCGAGCCTTCGAAGGCTTGATTCGCGCGGGCACCGGTGGCGCTCGCCACTGACGGTGCTGGTGATGATCGCAGAAATACTCAATTCATCCGGCTGCGCGTTGCAGCCAGCGTATGTCAAACCGCCCCTGTCCACGCCAGCAGCATGGTCGACGGAGACTGATCTGGTAAAAGGTCAGCAAACATTACAAAAAACGTTTTGGTGGCGTCGTTTGAACGACGCTGCCATCAACACCTTGACCGACGCTGCGTTTGCTGACAATCCCACATTGCTGCAAGCGTTGACTCGTGTCGAGGAAGCCAGAGCTGCTGTAAAAGTAAACTCTGCCGCTACGCTGCCATCAGTAGATCTTGATGCGAGCATGACGCGAGCCAAAAGTCGTAACACCTCTGCGACGAGTACAAGTACGACCATGCTGAGCACCTCTGCCTCGGCCGGACCTTCGTTGAGCTGGGAGGTCGATCTTTTCGGGCGAGTTAGCGAATCGGTAGCAGCCGCTCAAAATCACCTTGATGCCCGAACAGCGGATGCTGCCTCGTCACGCCTTACCCTCGCGGCCGATGTGGCGAATGGCGTGCTTTATCTGCGTGCATGCGAGAACTCACGTCGTGTCTGGATCAACGACATCTCATCCCGCGAAAAGACACTGGCGCTCACCCGACTGCGCCTTGACAGCGGTTTCGCATCGTCCGTTGACGAGGCACGAATACAGTCGGGCATTGCTACATCCCGCACTAACCTGGCGACTCAAACGGATCAATGCTCGCGCCAGGTGAATGGTCTTGTAACGTTGAGCGGGGAAGGGCCTGACAGTGTCCGACGCTTGGTTGGTATCTCTTCGCCGGCGAGTGATGCAGAGCCCATGTCGCTACTTGAGGCACCCAAGGCCACGCCTGAAATCCCCGCGACGGTTCTGGCGTCACACCCCAACATTATTTCGGACGAGAGGGAAGTGGCTGCTGCGTGGGCAGATATTGCAGTGGCCCGCGCGGATCGCATGCCGCGTATCAGTCTTATTGCGGTGCTGACCGGACAATGGATTCGCGCAGGGGGCTCAAGCCTGGATTTCAACACGTGGTCCATCGGACCCAGTCTGACGGGCCCGCTCTTCGACGGCGGGGCGGGTGCTGCAAACGTGGAAAGTGCCCAGGCTCGCTATCGACGTGCCACTGCCAGTTTGCAGGGGACACTGCGCACTACTGTAGAAGACGTTGAAAACGCACTCGCTGCTCAGGCGTCGGCAGCCGCTCGGGTTCAATCAACTCGTGAAGGTGGCATTGCCGCCCGTACCACATTTCAGGTTTGCGACTCTCAGTGGAAGGCTGGCGCAGTCAGCCTGTTCGAACTGGAAGACAGCCGCCGACAGTTTGCCTTGGCCCAGGACGCTGAAATTTCCGCCCGTCGTGATCAAGGACTCGCCTGGATTGCACTAGTCAAAGCCACTGGTGCGGCCATCGCCTTGCCCTCAGAGACTATTTCTCATGAATAAGTTACTTGTTTTGTCTGAGCTGTTCGGGCGCAAATCTTTGAGATTGATCGTTTCCGGCGCGGTTCTGATTGCAGGAGGCCTATTGTTTCTTGCCCTACCGATCACAGCAACTCCGGTGGACGCCCAGCCGGTTGCGGCCCTGACCGTGACAGTCACTGCGGCAACTGTTCTCCATTGGCCGTCGGTCATCGAAGCGAGCGGTTCAGTAGCTCCTTGGGAGGAAGCGGTTATAGGCTCTCAGGTTTCCAACCTGCGACTCAATGACATGCGCGTCAATGTGGGGGATTACGTGAAACGTGGCCAACTGCTCGCGACCTTTGATGCCGATTTGTTGAGTGCTGACGAATCTCGCCTCAAGGCCAACTGGCGCGAGGCGGAGTCCAATCGCAACCGCGCAGTGCAACTCAAAGGCACGGGCAGCATGAGTGATCAGGAAGTGCTCCAGTATGAAACCCAGGCGGAGGTCGACAAGGCATTGCTCACCGGTACCCAGTTGCAACTGCGTTACGCCCGGGTAATTGCTCCGGATGACGGTGTAATCAGTGCGCGTACCGCTACGGTCGGGGCGGTTTACGGCAATGGCCAGGAGTTGTTCCGACTGATTCGTCAAAGCCGACTGGAGTGGCGGGGCGAACTGAACGCGGCTCAATTGACCAGCATCAAGGCTGGCCAGCACATCACCCTTGACCTGCCTGATGGCAGCGCCGCCACCGCTACGGTCCGCGAGTTGGCACCGAGTCTGGATAATCAGACCCGCCTTGGCCTGGCTTATGCCGATATCGAGCCAGGCAGCACGGCACGCGCCGGGATGTACGCCAAAGGATTGATCGGGCTGTCCGAAAGCCCAGCGGTCGTCGTGCCTGCTGCCAGCGTGGTGATTCGTGATGGACGCAGCTACGTCGCCAGGTTACTCGACCAGAATCGGATCAAGATGCAGGCAGTAGCGGTAGGTCGTCGGCAGGCTAGCGAGGTGGAGATCGTTTCCGGGATCGGCGAAACAGACAAAGTCGTTGTACAGGGGGCTGGCTTCCTGAATGACGGCGATCTGGTGCGCATTGCTGCTGTGCCTGCTGAAGTGAAGGTGCAGCCATGAACTTCGCTACCTGGTCGATTCGAAACCCCATTCCGTCCGTCCTGCTTTTCATCCTGCTTTCCCTGGCGGGTATTCTGGGGTTTCGGGCCTTACCCATAGCCAACATGCCAGATATCGATTTACCCACGGTCGTCATTTCGCTGACTCAACCGGGCGCAGCGCCTGCGCAACTGGAAACGGAGGTGGCGCGCAAGGTAGAGAACTCGCTGGCCACACTGTCCGGTATAAAGCACATCAGCACGTCTATCGTTGATGGGCTGGTCACCATCAATGTCGAATTCATTCTTGAAAAGAAACTTTCTGATGCCTTGATCGAAGCCAAAGATGCGGTTGATCGTGTTCGTTCCGACCTACCCAGCGATTTGGAACAACCTTCAATTAGCGCAGTTCGAGTTGGCAGCGACGAGGCGACTCTGCTTTATGCAGTAGCGTCTTCACGGCTGGACGAAGAAGCCCTTTCCTGGTTCGTGGATGACTCCCTCAACAAGACAATTCTGGGTGTGCCTGGCATCGGTAAGTTCGAGCGGGTGGGCGGCGTACAGCGCCAGGTAGTTGTAGAGGTTGATCCCGCAAGGCTCGCCGCACAAGGAGCAACGGCTGCCGAAGTTTCACGGGCATTGAAAAACGTCGAACAGGAATCCTCCGGCGGCCGAGGACAAATGGGCGGGACCGAACAAGCCGTTCGCACTATTGCCACTGTGCGCCAGGCGTGGGAACTGAACAGCCTTCCAGTGGTGCTAGGCAATGGCCAACGCGTCAACCTGGATCAGTTGGCGGTGGTGAAGGACACCATTGCCGATCGCACCCAGATCGCCACCCTGGATGGTAAGCCTGTGGTGGGGTTCAGACTGTTCCGGGCCAAAGATGTCGATGAAACCCGTGTCGCGGCAGACGTCACCGATGCGCTGGATAAACTCCATAGTGCTGACCCAAGCCTGAATTTCACCAAAGTTTCCGGCACTGTCGACTACACGCACGAACAGTACGAAGGTTCCATGCACATGCTTTACGAAGGTGCCTTGCTGGCCGTTCTCGTGGTGTGGTGGTTCCTGCGTGATTGGCGAGCCACATTGATTTCGGCGTCTGCCTTGCCCTTGTCAGTCCTGCCGACTTTCCTGGTTATGAACTGGCTCGGTTACTCCCTCAACACGCTGACACTGCTCGCCCTGGCGGTCATCGTCGGCATCCTGGTGGATGATGCCATTGTCGAGATTGAGAACATCGAACGGCACAGTCGCATGGGTAAACCCATTAAGCAGGCTGCCGGTGATGCCGTAACCGAAATTGCCTTGGCCGTCATGGCTACCACCATGACCCTGGTAGTAGTGTTCCTGCCTACTGCAATGATGAGTGGCGTGCCCGGCTTGTTCTTCAAGCAGTTTGGCTGGACAGCGGTTGTGGCCGTGCTGTCTTCATTGCTGGTAGCGCGAATACTGACGCCAATGATGGCCGCCTATCTACTCAAACCCCATACAGATCACACTGAGGCAGAGGATGGCGCGCTAATGAGGCGCTACCTGAACTGCGTACGCTGGTGCCTTGACCATCGCGTTCTCACAATGATTGGTACAGGACTTGTCTTCGTCGCCTCGGTGGCCATGGTCCCGCTACTTGAGACGGGTCTCATCCCGGCCTCCGACAAAGGCTACAGCAACATCAATGTTGAGCTTCCTCCGGGCAGCAGTCTGGACGCTACGAGAGCCACCGTTGAAGCAGTCAGCCATGCCTTAAAGCATATTGACGGGATCGAGCATGTGTTCAGCACGGCGGGTGTTGCGCAACCTGCCGGGCACGGACAGACCCAGGCTGCTGAGCTACGTCGGGCGACCATGACATTGGTGCTTTCTGCTCGTGGGACGCGTGCGAGCCAGACCGATATCGAGAACCAGATACGCGCAGTTCTGCAAGATGTTCCCGGAGCGAGATTCTCTCTCGGGACGGGCGGCCTGGGCGAAAAAATGTCACTGATTCTGGCCAGTGACGACACAGTGGCACTCAGAGCTGCGGCCCAGGCACTGGAACGGGAGTTAAGGAACATTTCTGGTTTGGCTAATATCACTTCGACCGCCAGTCTGGAGCGCCCGGAAATCGTAGTTCGCCCGGATGCCAGACACGCGGCCGAGCGTGGTGTGACGACTGCTTCGATTGGCGAGACAGTTCGTATCGCCACCAACGGTGACTTCGATGCCCAGATGGCCAAACTCAATCTTGATAATCGACAGATCGCCATTCAGGTCCGCATCCCGGACGCCGCCCGCCAAGACTTGCAAACGATCTCCAATCTTCGGGTTCGTGGGCGTGATGGTCTGATTCCTGTTTCCAGCGTCGCGAACCTGACGGTGGAAAGCGGCCCTACCCAGATTGACCGTTACGACCGGCGTCGATATGCCAATGTCAGTGCGGACCTTGGGCACATGCCTCTGGGACAGGCACTTGCGGCCGCCAAGGCGCTACCAGCCATTCAGTCGATGCCTTCCAGCGTCAAGCTGATAGAAACGGGTGATGCTGAAATTATGGCGGAGCTCATGGAAGGTTTCGGCATGGCAATCGTCATTGGGCTGGTCTGCGTGTACGTTGTCCTGGTTTTGTTGTTCAGCGACTTCTTCCAGCCACTTACCATTTTGTTCGCCATCCCGCTGTCGGTAGGCGGCGCCTTTGTAGCGCTGCTCGTCACGCACGGCATGCTGAGTTTGCCATCTATGATTGGTTTGGTCATGTTGATGGGCATCGTTACCAAGAACTCCATTCTGCTCGTCGAGTATTCGGTAATGGGCATTCGCAAGCAGGGCCTGCCGGTGTTCGACGCCTTGCTCAACGCCTGTCACAAACGAGTGCGTCCGATTGTCATGACAACACTGGCCATGATCGCAGGGATGATGCCCATTGCGCTGGGCCTCGGGGCAGATGCGAGCTTCCGGCAGCCCATGGCGATCGCGGTGATCGGTGGGTTAATCACCTCTACAGCACTGAGCTTGCTGGTGGTACCAGCGGCGTTCGCCTGCGTGGATGATCTGGAGCGTAAAATACATGGCTGGTTTCGACGTCCGATCCGATCACCCTCAGAGGCAGCCGTTTAGCGCGGGTGTGAAACCAGCGCTGAACTGCCTAATCGGGTCAGTCCATAAAGCGCGGCTCCGACAGCGAGCATCATGCCGGCACGCAACCAGGTTTCAGGACCTTGCTGGGTCAGCAAAAGCAGGCAGGAAAGGATCGCCAATACCGGAATCACCCAGTGAACCTGAAAATGGCCGGCTTCGACCTTGTCGCGCTTGAGCACCAGAACCGCGATATTGACGCTGAGAAACACGAACAGCAACAACAACACCACGGTTTCGGCGAGCGTGGTCAGGGTGCTGGTAAAGGACAATGCGATAGCAACCACTGTGGTTGCGAAAATGGCCACGCCGGGTGTGCGCCGTTGAGGCAGAACCGAGCCCATCACAGCGGGCAACAGCCCTTCACGAGCCATCCCGAAGGTCAGTCTGCTGGCCATGATCATGGTCAGCAGTGCGCCATTGGCAACCGCAATCAGCGCGATCACCGCGAACCATGGGGCAGGTATCCCCAGCCCCGACGCGCTGACCACGTCCATCAACGGGGCCTGTGAAGCCTTCAACTGTTCGACGGGCAGCACCATGGCCGCGCCCACGCCGACCAGCATGTAAACCACGCCTGCAATGAGCAGTGCACCGAACAGCGCCCGTGGATAAACCCTGCGCACATCCTTGATCTCTTCGGCCAGGTTGGCAGACGTCTCGAAGCCCACAAATGAATAAAATGCCAGCAACGATGCGGCAAGAATCGCGGTGGCCGGTGAGTTGGTGTCCAGTTCGAATACACGTTGCGGCACACCATTGCCCTGACTGACGAACCAGACTGCGGCCGCAATCACCATCGCCAGCCCGCTCAACTCAATCAGGGTCATTACCAGATTGGCCGACAACGACTCCTTGATGCCACGCGCATTCAACAGCGCGACAATCACCAGAAAACCCACACATACCCACTGTGCGGGCCAGCTTACCAACGCCTGGAAGTAGTCGCCGGCAAACGCGACTGCCAGCCCGGCCGCACTGGTGACGCCTGCCGCCACCATGGAAAAGCCGACCAGAAACGACAGCAGCGGTTTGCCGAAGGCTTTTTCGGCGTACACCGCGGCACCACCCGCACGCGGGTATTTGGTCACCAGTTCGGCGTAGGACGCTGCGGTCAGCAAGGCAAAGCACAGGGCAATCAGCAAGGGCGCCCAGATGGCTCCGCCGACGCGACCGGCGATCGTACCTGCCAATGCGTAGACGCCAGCACCCAGCACGTCGCCAAGAATGAACAGGGTCAGCATGGGGGCGGTGATCGCACGGCGCAGTGATGAGGTGTCGGGAGTGGCCATGGTGGAAAATTCCTTTTCATTGACGCTACAGAAGGCTAGAGGCCAAAGAGGGTAAGCGCTGGTCTGTTCATTCGCTCGTTCGAGCCTGGACCGCCAGCGACGACGCTGCTTTCTACACTGCGCAAGCAAGCTTCATTCAGGATATTGCAGCGACAGCAGTCGTTACAGGCATGAAAAAGTGATCCTGATAACGGCGGTAAATTCAAAACGATGGGCATCGAGCCTGACCGGCGGCGGTTTCAGTTCCACAGCGCGCAATAAAGTGGAGTATTGGGTTTGCAGGCTGTCTCAACCTTGCCCTTGAGCCGATCGACAGAGGATACGAAGGTGGGACATGACAGCCAGCAACAATTCGGTTTGGTCTGGAAGACGCTGCAAACGTTAAGGGAAGAGGTGCGTAACCTGCAGCTCAGTGAACTGGAGCGCGTTGAGCGTTTACGGGGTCAGCAGACGGTAGACACCCGCGAAGCAATCCAGCAATCGTTCGTCGGGCTTGAACAGGCAATCGACGATATCGAGGCTACGCTGGCGACCATTGGCGAGGCGACCGGAGAGATCGGCAAGCTTTGATCGTCCCGCAGAGCGGCGGACTCCAGAGCCACTTGGTATGGCGGCTCTGGAGTCGTTTGCGCAGAGGAGACTCAGATTTTCGGGCCAGTCCAGCGGGGTGCGTTTCTCAAGTCTTCACGCTGTTGTTGATCCGGTGATTCATGCGTCTCGCCGTATTCCACATGCAGCTCGTCATCCAGACGATTGCTCGATGAACCGTCCTTTTGTGGCGTCTCGTCGAAATGCTCCCATTCGGCACTCTGGAAACGAAACAGGCTATCGTCTTCCGGCGCTTCGCGCTCCCTGTAGTGATGGATCGAATAGTGTGCGTATTCGACCTTGTCACCCCAGTCAGCCTGCAACAGGCCGTCAGCTGCCAGGTCGCGATACCAGTCATTTTCCTTTTCGGAGGCTTTCTGCTTTTTGTTGTGGTCCACGAAGTAGCCGATGACTCCGCCTACCACTGCAACCACCACCCCGACCAGAAAGAACGGTCCGGCCAGTGCCGTGGCCGCAGCGCCCCCTGCACCCACCAGTGCGGCGGTGCCCAGCACGCCGGCTGAAGCGCCGAACGCGCCGCCCGCAATTTGCAGACCGCCTGCGGCCTGAGCCAGTTTGTCACCGGATTTGACACCGTCCCTGATGGTAAACGCTCCCAGCACGATGTCGGCAAAACCGCCGGCCAGATCCGTCGCCGGACCGAGAACCTTGACCACCGAACCGGCAATCTTGCTGGCCATCCCCGGCTTCAATTTGGTCTCGCTGTCCAGTCGTTGAGAAATGCCTTGCATCGCGGTGCGTTCGCTTTCAGCGCTACCGGTCAGGTCACCGATAACGGCCATTCGGGTGTCATCAGGGATGTCCAGTGCGTTGCGGATCTCGTCGAGCCGTGCCGCAGAAAGACCGCTGGGGCTGACTTCAACCTTCGGCGGCTTCATGTCCTGCTTGCCCCAGATTTCCGGCACGGTCTTGTCCAGCCCGAGTAAATCAACCAGGCCGCCTTTGCCCATCAGGTCACCCACCTTGTCGGCTAGGCGCACAAAATGGCTGGCGCCACCGGCAAAGCTGAGGAAGTCCTTGGCGATGGCCAGGCGCTGGAGCGGTGTCTCACCGAGCTTGCCGCCGTTACCGACCATTTGATAAATGGCCGAGAACAACGACACGCCAGCCGCGACGGAGCCCATGACACCCTTGCTGTTCAGCGTGTTGAAAATCTCGCCCAGCTTGCCGCGATCGGCGACTGGAATGTAAGGCTTGGACAGGGCAGTTTTTATATCGGCCTCACTGACTTTGCCGTTTTTCTGATAAGCATCGCCCACTTCCTTCAGCGCCTTGGCGATATCAGCAGGTTTGGCGTTGCCCACGACGCCTTCCTCGATGAACTTCTCGAACGTCGGCTGCAGGAAGCGCGGCATGTCCACCAGAAAGCCCTTGAGTTCTGCCTTGAGCAGGCCGAACAGGTCCTTGGTGGCGAGGGCATTGTTTTCGTCACTGATCTTCGACGGATCTGCCACCAGGTCATTGAGGTCGCTGGTCAATCCGTCGGCCTGGATGGACTGCGCGGCCTTGCTGGCGGCTTCGGGATCGACCAGTGCCAGTGAGGACAACGTGTCGCTCAGGTCCTTTTGCGCTTCCTGGCCGAGCCCCTGTTTCTGCAAGTCCTTGAGGTAAAGTACGTAGTCGGGGCTCGCCGTGAGGTCCAGCAGTTTTTGCTTGATCTCGTCCTTGTTGGGCACCTTGTTCACGGCATCGGTCAGCTTGCTCTGGTAATCCTGCTGCACCGTAGGGTCGGAGAACAGCGTAGTCAGCTGCTCCTGCAGCTTGCCACCGTCAATGATGTCGTGCATATCTGCCGAGCTCAGCTGAGTCTGCTTGCTGTCGAACTCTCGCCAGGTGCCGCCGAACGCACCTTGTGCCTCCTCGTACCCGGTCAGGCCGCGACCGTTGTCGTAGGCGGCCTGCGCTTCGATGGCCCGGACCAGTTTGGCGCGCGGATCGTCCTTGGGGATATCACCGTTTTTTACGCCTTCGCGGTATTGGTCGAGCAGTTCCTTGGTCGCCAGCTCGCCCACATTCAGTTCTTCGGATTTTTCGTCATCCTTGTCAGCCTTCACACCGGTATTCTGACCCATGAGGTCAACTTCGGACGCACCGGGCAGGTTATGCCGACTGCGGGTTTCACTGATATTGCCGGTGCCCAGCTCATTCCATTTCTGCACCACGTCGTCATACAGCTGGGGGCTGGCGTCCTTGGAGACGATGAACTTGCCGTCGTCGTTCTCGAAGCGGATCAGCCCCGAACCCAGCTCGTCTGGCGAACCGATAGTGATGTCCTGATTTTTCAGAAAGTCGTTGGGGCCTGCCAACGTGTAGCCTTCTTCGCGGCTGCTGTTGATCTTGTCCCAAGCGTCCTTGAGCGAGGTGACCTTGTCGAACAGATCGGGGGTCAGTGCCTGGGTCACGACAATCACTTCGCCGCTCTGATTCTTGTAGCTGATCTGGCTGCCTTCCTGGCCGGGTATCCAGTTGAACTCGGTGATGTCGTTAAGGCTCGGTAGAGGCGTGTTGCCGTCGGCGAGGAGTTGTCCTTCATTGACCGCCTTTTCCAGCGCTGCGCTTTTTTCGGGGTCTGAAACGACGCTTTGCAGCCCTGTCAAAAACTTGAACAGGCCGGGATTGTCATCACGGGCGACCACCACTTTTTCGCCGTTGTGTTCATAGCGAATGGTGCCAGGGCCGGCCTCGTTCAGCGGTCCGACGGTGGTGCCGAACACTGGCGGCCAGACTTCGTTGTCACCCGCGCGGCGATAACCTTCCGACTCGCTTTTGCTCAGGCCGGTCAGCGAGTTGTAGGCGTCCTTGGCGGCAGCGTACAGCTCGGGGTTGTCGCGCCCTGACACCACAATCTTGTTGCCATCTCGGTCAACGAAGCGCATCACACCCGGTCCGACCTCGTCGACCGGACCGACTTCTGCGAAATCGCCCAGTTTGGCGGGGATTTTTTCATCCGCGTCAGCCGCCCGATAGCCATCCTGCTGGCTGCTGTTTATGCCGGAAAGCGACTTGAAATCCAACGCGACCTGCTTGAACAATTCCGGGTTGTCCTGTTGCGATACCATGATCTTGCTGCCGTCGGCGGCCTCATAGCGAATCAGGCCCGGCCCCATTTCGTCCGGTGCGCCGATGCGCAGGTAGCCACCGAGGTTCGGTGGCGCCTCGGCATCTGCCGCAGCCGGCTTGTAGCCCTGCGTCACGCTGGTCTTGAAGCCGGCAAGCCTGGGTTGATCCGCTACCACTTGCTGGTAAAGCGCCGGGCTGGTGGACCGGTAGACCAGAACGTGATCACCTTTTTCGGTCACATAGCGAACCGTATCGGCTGCGACAGTGCCCGGCTTTTCTATGGATGCATAATCGCCCAGCGCAGGCGCTTTTTCGGTCGCGCTGGCAGGACGATAGGTGCTGCTGCGGTTGCTCGATTGCAGCACCTGATTGAAGCGGATGTTTGCGTTCCCCCCCGGAGCAGAGCTGGGGGAGGGTGTCGGGCTGACTGTTGACGTCGACATGGCGGGTAACTCCTGTTGTGGGCAGTCAATGCGATTGGCCGTTGGAGGGGGGTACTTCGACCGATCGCTAAAATCGCCATGTGTTGCGCAGCAGCCTCGATATTCAGGCAATACGCGGTGGCGACGATGCAGTTTCAAACATCTTGCACAGGGCGTGGTTAAAACGAGTTCACACTTCTATAGTTTGAACGGGTTCTCGTTTTACGAATGTCCAGTCAGTGAGCTTAATGAGCAGACACTAACACTTGGCGGGCGATAAGGAAGATCAATGCCTGCGTTTTCACAACGTTTCACACGCTTGTCGAGTATCAAATCGTATGCCTGTAGAGCACGTAGTACGGCGCCTTCGGTTCGGCGGACACATAAAAACTTTGTCTTGCCAGAAATAATGCAGTAATAAATATCATTTTGATATCATTGTTGGTTAATTGTTTTAACGGGTTGTGAAAACCAATTTCACAACTTTTCACAGCATCGGTTAATCCTCCTTGCGTAGTATCGATCTGGCGGAACAGTGAACACGCTGCTCGTTGGGATCATCAAGTAACAGTCCCGGACTCACTGTTCAGTGATGGCATATTGCTCTGCCTCTTGGCAGTTGAAACTTCCCCCTCTAAGCAAGGAGAAACAACATGAGTGAGACTGCACCGGTAAGCTCCGGCAATTCGGACGCGGCAATCGAAAAGATGTCCGCTACCTTTGACATGGCTATCGAGAAGTCGGCCAAGATCACTGAAATCTCCACTGCCAAAAAGGCAGAGTTGGACGCTACCAAGCAACGTCCTCAGAACTGATGTCGTGGTGTGGGCGGCGGCGCTGCCGCCCACACTCGCTTCTTGCATGATTTGCACAACGTCTTTCGATCGACAGCTTTACCCGGCTCTGACGTGCCGTTTCCGGTAAATCACACGGTGGTGACTCGATCATGACAGCCCTGATTTCATTGAGCGCAACGCCAGACGCTGCCGAGCAGGATAATGGCGTGGCATCGCTCGAAATTCTCCACGGCTTGCACCAGGGCGTTGCCCTGACGCTCGACAAGCCGGTCTATACAATCGGCAGTGGCGCTATGGCCGATCTGGTGCTGGGCGATGCCGATATCGCTGCTCAGCATGCGCGCCTGCGCTTTTCCGATGATCTCGTTGCCATTGAGGCGCTGGGCGGTGACGTGACCGCACTGGATGCGCTTGGCAAGCGTCTGCTTATCCCCGAGGGGCACGGGCAGCGACTCGGGTTGCCCGTCGAGCTGACGCTCGGCCAAAGCCGCTTGCGTCTGCGCAGCACCCGACCTGCAAAAGCCTCATCCGCCGCACCCCGTACACTGCATGCATTCAAGTTGCCGATGCTGGGTGCGCTGTTGCTACTGGTGACATGCGCTACTGCATTTGCGTTTCGCGCGCCGCCAGAGGCTGTGGCGCATCGTGGCGCCGTCGGTGTTCCCGCAGTAGCTGTCGATGTCTCCATGCCAACGCTGTCCGAAGCCCGGAACTGGCTGGATCAGGCACTGCGCGACGCCAGGCTTGGTCAATTGCGTGTCCACGAGCAGGACGGTCAGTTGAGTGTGGCAGGCAGTTATCCCGCTGATCTTAAAAGCAGCTGGCTGAGGGTTCAGCGCGACTTCGACAGCCGTTTTGGCCAGCGCATCGTCCTGACCCCCAACGTTCAGGTGAGCGCAGCGGTTGCGACGCCACGTGTGCGCCTGCAAGCCGTCTGGTTCGGACGCAACCCATATGTCATCGACGAGCATGGCAAGCGCGTCTATCCCGGCGCGATGCTGGCGGACGACTGGACGCTGGAAAGTATCGAAGGTGATCAGGTGCGTCTGGTGCGTGGTCAGGAACGGTTTGCCTTCACATTATGAAAGTCGACCTGCGGCCCATTACCCCGACTTCTCCGGAGTCCTTGCCAGCTGTCGAGCGTGTCGCGCCGACGCAGCCAAGACAGGGCACGCGATTCGAAGCGCTGCTGGATCAACGCGAGCGCAAGGTCCGTCGCTCACTGCGTGGCGAGCTTGAACAGACCGAGCAGGCCGCTGGTGTCGGCGCGCCGTTGTTTGGCCCGGCGCGCTCGTTGCAGGTATTGCGCTACGTGCTTGATGAAGTGCTGCCGGCGCTGGATGCAGAACCGGAAATCCGCGAGTTGGCTGAAGAGGTGATTCGAGAGGAAATCGAATTGCGTCTCTTGCTTGAACAGCAGCGTGCCGAGGTGCAGCCATGAGTGCAGCCCAGGACCGTGAATGTGTCGAGCTGTTAACCGGGCTCGGTAATCTGTACCGCCGCAGTGGTCAGCCTCAGCGGGCGCTGGTGATGCTGCTGATCGCCATCCAGCTGGCGCCGACTGACACCGCGCTGTTGCACAGCCTGGTTCTGGCGTTCACTGACAGCGGAGATGCTGACAGGGCGCTCGCTGCACTGGACCGTCTGGTCGAGCAGCAGGGCGAGAGTGCGTCGCTGATTCTGTTGCGTAGCCGGGCGCTGTGGAAAGCCGGTCGCAGGGACGAAGCGCGTCAGTGTTTCAGACGTTATCTGGATGCCCGGAGGGCCGCGCAATGACCCTCATGAACCGCCTCAACCGGCTGGCCGAGATTGCCTCGAAACGCACCGATGTGATCATCGTCGCGTTCATGCTCATGGCCATCGCAATGATGATCATACCGCTGCCCACTTACCTGGTGGACGCGCTGATTGCTCTGAACATTGCGCTCAGCCTGCTGATTCTGATCGTCGCGTTTTACATCAATCATTCGGTGGAATTTTCGGCACTGCCACCGCTGATCCTGCTCAGTACCCTGTTTCGTCTTTCGCTGTCGATCACCACGACGCGTCTGATCCTGCTGGATGGCAATGCCGGTCATATCGTCAAGGCGTTCGGCGACTTTGTGATCGCAGGCCAGGTCGTGGTCGGGCTGGTGGTGTTTCTGATCATCACCGTGGCGCAATTCGTAGTCATCACCAAAGGCGCCGAGCGGGTCGCCGAGGTCGCTGCACGGTTTACCCTCGACGCGATGCCGGGCAAGCAGATGAGCATCGACAACGATCTGCGCAACGGTGACATCGATCAGGCCGAGGCCAGACGCCGTCGTTCGCGCCTGGAGCGGGAAAGCCAGATGTTCGGGGCCATGGACGGTGCCATGAAGTTCGTCAAGGGCGATGCCATTGCCGGGCTGGTGATCCTGTTCGTCAATCTGCTGGGCGGCATGATGATCGGCATGGTTCAGCGTGGCATGCCGTTCGCCGAGGCTGCGCATACCTATTCGCTGCTGACCGTCGGCGACGGTCTGATCGCGCAGATTCCGGCGTTGTTGATTTCAGTGGCTGCGGGCACCGTGGTGACACGGGTCAACAGCGATGGCGAAGAACGCGACCTGGGCACCGAGATCGTCAGGCAACTGGGGGCCAGCCATCGGGCGCTGGGGCTGACCGCACTGATTCTGCTTGGCGTCGGGCTGCTGCCCGGCTTTCCCATGCCGGTATTCGTCGTGCTGGCGGCTCTGCTTGGCAGCAGCGCATTTTTCCTCTGGCGGCGTCAGCATCGGGCCAGCCTGCCCACTACAGAGGTCGAGCAACCTGAACAAGCGTCGGCGACTGAACCCGAGCCAGTCGCCGCGCTGGAGGAAGCCGAGCGTCCCCGCGACACTCAGGTACTGTTGAGCATCGGCGCAGGGTTGGCCGAGGTAGCGCCCCTGCAGCCGCTGCGCCAGCGCATCGAAGCCATGTGTCACGACATTCGCACGGATCTGGGGGTCGAGGTGCCGGTGCCAGACGTCTACCTGGATCGCTCGATGGCGGCAGATCGCTTTCAGGTCGAACTGGAAGGCGTACCCGTCTGCGAAGGTGAATTCAGTGCCACATCGCTGCTGCTGCAGGATGATCCGCTGCATGCACAACTTATCTCCGTGGAGCCCTTCGAAGCCCCTTCGCCGATCAGTTCGCGTCCCGGTCGTTGGGTAGCGCGCGAGCATGCCGATCAGTTGCAGGAGGCGGGCATCGGCTTTCTGTTCGCCGATGAAATCCTGCGCGCCACGCTGGAACGCACCTTGCGTCGCTATGCTGCAGATTTCCTGGGGATTCAGGAAACTCGCGTGATGCTGGAGCAGCTTGAAGGCAAGTACGCAGAACTGGTCAAGGAAGCGTTACGCATCCTGCCGCTGCAACGTATTGCCGAAGTATTGCGGCTGCTGGTTGCCGAGGGTGTGTCGATACGCAACCGCCGTGGATTGCTGGAGGCGATGGTGGAGTGGGGCGGTCGCGAAGCCGACGCCGGGCGTCTGACTGAACATCTGCGCGCAGCGCTGGCGCGTCAGGTCAGCCACCAGTATGCCGATCGCAACCGGGTGATCAGCGCATTTGTTCTAGCCCCTGCCCTCGAAGAAAAATTGCGTACCGCGTTGGGCCGCCAGGACAGAAATCGTGACGCGCTGCCCGATGACATCGGACGGACCGTACTTGGACAGTTGCGGCGCCTGTGCGATGTGCTGCCCGAAGATGAGTCGACGGTATTGCTGGTACACCCCGAGCTGCGTCGCGGCCTGCGCCGCATCATCCTGCGTGGCGAGCTGCAGTTGCCTGTGCTGTCGTATCGCGAGCTGGCCAGCGAATACAACCTTCAAGCGGTCGGCACTGTCAGCCTGACTGATATCACTGCGCGCCCGGCCCCCAAGGCTGACGCGGCCACCTCTCTGGCGACTGCCTCATGATCTGTTCAGCTTCTGTAATTCGTCTGTTGTTTCTGGCGCTCAGTGCCTTGCTCATCGCTGGCGGTGCGAACGCCGAAACCATCGCCAAAGGCGCCAAGGGCACCGTTGACCTGGCGATTGGCGAAGGGCGGGTTCTGCATTTTTCGGCACCGGTGGACTCGGTCATGGTCGCAGAGCCAGGCATTGCCGATCTGCAAGTGGTATCGCCCGGTGTGATTTACGTGTTCGGCAAAACAGCCGGGCAGACCAGCCTGATCGCGCTGGACAGCGAGGGGCGGGAAACCGCGACCCTGAGCCTCGCCGTGAGCAGCGGCACGGCAGCGGTAAGCCGCCCGCTCAAGGCGTTGCACCCGCAGAGTCAGGCGCGCATCAATGCCAGCGGCAGCCGTGTGATCGCCAGCGGCGCCGTCCAGGATGTCGGTGAAGCGACCGACCTGAATGCCTTGCTGAGCACCGAGGGCCAGAACTTTCAGTCGACGGTCAACAGCGCCACTTACGCAGGCTCGGCACAGGTCAACATCCGTGTGCGCTTCGCTGAAGTTTCCCGCTCCGAACTGCTGCGCTATGGCGTGAACTGGAATGCGCTGTTCAATAACGGCACTTTTTCGTTTGGTCTGCTGACCGGTGGCAGTCTGGCTGCCGATGCCGCCAGCGGTGCGTCAAACGTGATCAGCGCCGGGCTCACCTCGGGTAACGTCAACATCGATGCGATGCTCGAGGCGTTGCAAAACAATGGCGTGCTCGAGGTGCTGGCAGAACCGAACATCACGGCGATGACCGGGCAGACGGCGAGCTTTCTGGCGGGGGGTGAAGTGGCCGTACCGGTGCCCGTCAACCGTGAAGTGGTCGGTATCGAATACAAGCCTTACGGCGTCTCGCTGTTGTTCAGCCCGACGCTGCTGCCCAACGGCCGTATTGCCCTGCAAGTGCGTCCTGAAGTCAGCAGCCTGATGAGCACCACCACGCTGGACGTCAATGGTTACCAGGTGCCTTCGTTCCGTGTGCGACGTGCCGACACCCGCGTGGAAGTCGGCAGCGGCCAGACCTTCGCCATTGCCGGGCTGTTCCAGCGCGAGAGCAGTCAGGACATGGACAAGGTACCGATGCTGGGCGACATGCCTATTCTCGGCAGTCTGTTTCGCTCCAAACGCTTTCAGCGCAACGAGACCGAACTGGTGATTCTGATCACCCCTTATCTGGTCGAACCGGTCAAGGAACGTGTGGCCGCCACCCCGTTGGACAAGCAGCGCGCCGCCACCACTGCAGCGTCCGGCCCTCGCAGTGGCGGCGCGTTCGGCTTTTACATGAACTGACAGGAACCGGCCATGAACCTCATTTCAAACATGCCACGCCTGCCGATTCTGATGACGCTGTGCCTGCTGGCAGGCTGCAAGACCCACCTGGATCCGGTGAGCTATTCGCCGGGTTATACGGCGGTGACGCGCGCCGATGGTCGCGTGGAACTGGTGCCGGATGCGTGCATGCAGCCCGCTGCGCAGGACGACATTGGCGTAGGGGAAGATTTTCAGCCGCTGCTGCCGCCGGGCTGCGCCAGCAATCTGATTCTGTTGCAGATGGTCGAGCAGCGCTCGGACGTGGTGCAGGGCCGTAGCACCGGTCCGGTCATGGCAGCCCCGGTGGGCAGGGCCGCGCAGGTGTACATCGATGGCTATGACCGCGAAGAACTGCGCCGCCGTCAGGCGGAGCAGCAGGCCAACACCGACACTCGGGAGGCGCGATGATTTCAGCGAGCGTCGACCAGCCCCAATTCGCGTGCCTGTTCGGCACGGTCGGGTATTGCCTTGATGCGTCGAGCCTCGGCGATCAGTTTGCTGCGCTCGGCCTTGGGAATGTCGTCGAAGGTCATGCTTTTGAGGTCTTTCTCTTTACCGGCGAGCACCATCACCAGCAATTGATTGCGCTGGTGGCGGGGTTGCGCCAGCGGCGACTGGCTAACGCTGTCAATGGTTTCCAGGGCCTTCTTATTGTCGTCACCCAGCACATAGGCAAGGGCCAGGTTGCAGCGGGTGTCCAGATCGCTCGGTGCCAGACGAAGGCTGCTATTGAAGGCGCTCTGGGACTTGTCCGCTTCGCCGCTGAGGATGTAGGCGATGCCCAGTCGGTTCCACGCCTGCGGCTGCTGCAAGGCAGTGGCGGCCTGATTGAGCACGGTGACGGCGCGTTGCAGCTTGCCTTGACGCAACTGTGCGGTGCCCAGGCCCAACAAGGCTTCAGGGTCATCGGCCTTGAGCTCCAGCGCACGTTGGTAGGCCCGCTCCGCGCCGCGTGTGTCGTTGCTGGCAAGCAGCGCGGCACCGAGTTTGCGCCACGATTCGACGCCGGCTTCAGGCTGTTGCGTGGCGCGCTGATAGAACGACGCCGCCGTCGTCGAGTCGCCGCGTTTTTCCAGGTCGGCGGCCAGTTGCATGAAGCGGTCGTAGCTGGCATCGGTCTTGGGCTGGGTCGTGCACGCCGTCAAGGTCAGGCAGCCGAGCAACAACAACGTGGAGACGGAACGAGGTGGCATGGACAAGGCTCTTGTGAAAGGGGACGGGGCGAGGCAATTCAGCCGTCGACGGCCTTTGCGGGCGAGCGCCAGTTTATAGCCCCGGCGCTGAATTGCGACCGTTTTTTGAGCATGGATTTTCGCGTCGCTGCGGGCCGGCGCTCGTGGCAGCGCCGCAACCGGCAGGGAGGGTGCCATGCCGTTGTTCAAGGCTGAGTGGCGCATCGCGCTAAGGCTGTTGGTGATTCTGCTGTGCTCGCTGCCCGGTGCGTTGAACGCGGCGCCGGAGCGTGAACCCGAGTGGTTCGCCGAGCCTTATGCCTATGTGCTGGTCGACCAGGATATTCGCGGTGCACTCACCGAATTCGCGCAGAACCTCGACCTGATCGTGGTGTTCTCCGACAAGGTACGCGGCAATGCCCGCGGTACGGTACGCGGGGAAACGGCTGGAGAGTTTCTTGGCCGCCTGTGCGATGCCAATCAGTTGAGCTGGTATTTCGATGGCAACGTTCTGCACATCGCGGGCGCTGATGAGGTCGGTACGCGGGTTTTCGACCTGCAAGGCGCGCAGCTGCAAGAGTTGCAGGACTACCTGGCCCGTTTGCAGGTCTCCGGCCAGCCTATGTCCAGTCGTGTCAGCCCGGACAACGACAGCCTGTTCGTGTCCGGACCGCCAGCTTATCTGGCGCAGATTCAGCAGCACGTGGATCGTCAACCTGTCGCCGAGGCCGCACCCGTGGTGCGCGAACGCGGTGTGCGGGTGTTTCGAGGCGGTGTCGTCACTCAAGTCGCCACCGACCGTCAGTAACCCCAAAAGGAGCACTAACCATGTCCGTCAACTCCGTAGATAGCAATGTCGACGTCAATGTTTCCAGTCAGGAATCGCGTTTCAACGCCGCCGTCGAGAACGCCGAACAGGCCTCCAGCGACAGTGAGTTCAACGAAGCGCTGATCACTCAGGCCGTCACCATCGGCGGGCAGTTCATCATCATGCCGCGAGCTCAGGAAATGCTGAACGAAGCCCAGTCCGATGACGACTCCGAATAGGGTACGACCATGTCTGTGAATCTAGCTGCGTCACCGGCGGCGGCTGCCTTGCCGTCGCCGGGAGGAGGCGCGGGGCCGCAGGCTTCGCAGAACCTCTTCGAACACATGGCCGAGACGTCCAAGGGGATGCCGCAGGGCGCCAGCCCGCATCAGATCGGCACCAACCTGATGGAGCGGCTGGACGGCTTTATCGACCGCTCTCGGCAGTTCTCCCAGCGCGCCGACGCCTTGACCCAGGGCAGCGCGCCGCAGGCAGCCAGTCAGCCGCCGACAGCCGCTGCGAGCGCTGCTCAGACGACCGGCAAAGTCGGTGGGCCGCAGGTCGATCAGATCGTGCAGTCGCTGGGACGGATGTTCGACTACTCCATCGAAACCCAGATGGTGGTGCGCGGGGCGACTCAGATATCCGGTTCCGCCAACACCCTTCTCAAAGGTCAATGAATCATGTCCAAACGCTGCCGTGTCCTGCGCCTGCTGATCGTGGCCACGCTTGCCAGCCTGTTGCAGGCCTGCGACATCGATCTCTACACCAACCTTGGCGAGCGGGAAGCCAACGCCATGCTGGCTGTGTTGCTGCGCGACGGCATACCGGCGTCGCGCAAGGTGCAGGACAACGGCCAGCTCAAGGTCATGGTCGACGAAAAGCGTTTCGCCGAGGCCATGGCAGCGCTGGACGATGCCGGCTTGCCGGGGCAGAGCTTCTCCAACATGGGCGAGGTGTTCAAGGGCAATGGCCTGGTGTCCTCGCCAGTACAGGAGCGCGCCCAGATGGTCTATGCGCTCAGCGAAGAATTGTCACACACGGTTTCGCAGATCGACGGCATTCTGTCCGCGCGGGTGCATGTGGTGCTGCCGGACAATGACCTGCTCAAGCGGGTGATTTCGCCGTCCTCGGCCTCGGTGCTGGTGCGCTACGACCCGCGCACCGACATCAACGTGCTGATACCGCAGATCAAGACCCTGGTCGCCAATGGTATTTCCGGGCTGGGCTACGACGGTGTGTCGGTGACCGCCATCAAGGCAGCGGTCCCCGACAAGGCCGGCGCGCAGCCGCAACTGGCGAGCTTCTTCGGGCTGTGGATGCTGGAGGATGATGTTCCGGCGGCGCGCTGGCTGTTTGGCAGCCTGTTGCTGATCGCGCTGGTGCTTGCCGGATTGCTGAGTCGTCAGTTCTGGCAGCGTCGTCGGGTCGAGGGCACTTATGTATTAAGTGATGCACCATGAATGCTGCGCAGACCGAGCAGTGGCAGGCACTCGTCGAGCGGCCTCTGACGTTTGTCAGGGAACGCTGGTTGGCCGAGTGCCTGCAACGCGATGTCGATCCAGCCACGCTGGCTTCGCTGCGCGATTCATCGCGTTTTGCGACACGCTTCGAGCAACTGTTGAATGCGCATTTCAAGCTGCACCCGCTGCCGCGACTGGAACAGCCAGCGCAGGATGACCTGGCGGTGCTGTTGTTGACCGACAAAGATTTTGCACGTCTGCCGCGCTTGTGTGGCGCGGTCTGGCATGCCGCCACGCTGAGTCGCGAGATTCGGGGTGATGTGGTCAGTGAGTACCGCCAATTAATGGGGGACGATGCTTTTTCACTGGCACTTGCCCAGCGCCACCTGGCCGGGGCCGCCAACCTGTTGCGCACCCCTGTCGAACTTGTCCAGGCCATCGATCGCGATGGTGCGCGCTGCGTGGCCGCCTGGCTCGAGGCCCAACCCATCGAGCTGCAAACCTGGCTGCGCCTGCGCCTCGACATTGCGCAAAATCAGCCTCAGCCAGGCGATGAACTACAGGTGACGGTGGTGCAAACCGTTGCCCGCCTGCTGACCGGGAGCGACGACCATGAGTGATCTGCCCACCCGACCCGCATCACGGATCGTGCGCGCTGCCGAAGCGGCCCGCTGGATCGACGGCTACGCCTTCGTCGAGGCCGCTCATCAGGAGGCGCGGTCGGTTCGCGAGAACAGCGCGCAATGGCTGGAGCAGGCCCGTGCCGAAGGTTTCGAGCGCGCCCGCCAGGACGGCGCCGAGCAGGTCGCAGCGTTGCTGGCACAGACCAGCGCCGGGGTCGAGCGATACCTGGCCGGGCTGGAAAGCTCGCTGGCTGAACTGGCGCTGGGGATTGCCCGGCAGGTGCTGGGCGAGCTGGATGACCACGAACGCCTGCTACGCTGCACCGCAGAGGCGCTGTCGGCGTTTCGTCAGGATCAGGCGCTGACGCTGTATGTGCCGCGTGCCGACGTCGAAGCGTTGCGTCGACGGTTGGCCCACGAGGCGCCGCCGGCACTGAAGTCGCTGAGTGTCGTCGGTGACGATCAGCTGGCAGCCGGTCAAGCGCGGCTGGGTAGCCCGGCGGGCTCCGTTGAACTCGGGCTGGACGCGCAACTGGACAACCTGCGGCGTGCGCTGTTGCCGTTGGCAGAAGGGGATGCTTGTTGAATGAGGCCCTGATCAGGCTGCTGCCCGGTCTTCAGCGGCGCTTGCAGCTCGCCCAGCCCAGACCGATGCGCGGCACCTTGCGCAGCATTCGCGGTGTGTTGTTGCGCGCCAGTGTGGCCGGGGTAAGGATTGGCGAGCTGTGCGTGTTGCGCGACCCGGGAAACGGACGAGAGTTGTCGGCCGAAGTGATCGGGTTCGATGAGGATGACGCGATTTTGTCGCCGATCGGTTCCATGGAAGGGTTGTCGACCCGGACCCAGATCATCGCTACCGGCCAGGCGTTGGGCGTGCAGGTCGGCGATGCCTTGCTGGGCCGGGTCATCAGCCCGATGGGCGAGTTTCTCGACGGGCCTGCACCAGCAGTTGCCAGCGGCTTGCAAAGTTACCCATTGCATGCCGAGCCACCCGCGCCGTTCAGTCGTCAGCGCATCGTCAAGCCACTTTCGCTTGGGGTACGCGCCATAGACAGCCTGTTGACGCTGGCGCAGGGCCAGCGCATGGGTATTTTTGGCGAGCCAGGGGTGGGCAAGTCCTCACTGCTGGCCAGCATCGTGCGTAACAGCAATGTCGATGTGATCGTCATCGGCCTGATCGGCGAGCGTGGACGTGAAGTGCGTGAACTGCTGGAGGGTCAGCTGGATGCCACGGCGCGGGCGCGCACGGTGGCCGTAGTGGCCACCTCGGATCGGCCTGCCGCCGAGCGGGTCAGGGCGGCTTATGTGGCGACCACCCAGGCTGAATATCATCGCGACCAGGGCCGCAGCGTGCTGCTGTTGATGGACAGCCTGACCCGCTTCGCCCGTGCTCAGCGCGAGCTCGGTCTGGCGGTGGGTGAGCCGCCGACCCGGCGCGGTTATCCGCCGTCGTTTTTCTCGGCGTTGCCGCGTCTGCTGGAGCGCGCCGGCCCTGGACCATCAGGCAGCATTACGGCGCTGTATACCGTGCTGACCGAAGGTGATGCGAGCATGGACCCGGTGGCTGAGGAAACCCGTTCCATTCTCGACGGCCACATCGTGCTGAGCGCCGATCTGGCGCAACGTGATCATTTTCCGGCAATCGACGTACTGCGCAGTCGAAGCCGCCTGATGGACCACATCGCGACAACAGAACACCGGCAACTGGCTTCGCGGATGCGCGAGCTTATCGCCCGGCGCCAGGAGATCGAGCTGTTGATTCAGGTGGGTGAATACGCGGCCGGCAGCGACCCGCTGGCCGATGAGGCGATTGCCCGCCACGCGGACATCGAGGCCTTTCTGCGTCAGCCCGCCACCGAGCATGACAGTCTGGAATTGACCCTGACGCAGATGCGCAAGGTGCTGGCATGAATTCGAACGTTGATTGCGCACCCCAAGTACGTCTCGCTGTGATGACTGATCGCATGCATGTTCTCCTTCGATGCCGAACGGCATTTGCCATGGAAAAGACTTATGAAAACGGCTGACTTGCACAGTTTGCAGGCCCTGCACGTGCTGCGTGAGCAGCGCGCCACAGCGCGTCTTGCCGCACAACGTGAACGCTGCCGTAAGGCTAACAGCGAGCTCGAAAAGGCTCGTGAAGCCTTGCGTCTGCACCGGGAAAAGCTCGTTCAGGAAGCCGAGCAGGCGTATGGCCGGTTCAGCGAGGGGCTGTCGGTCAGTGCCTGGCGAGCGGCACAGGAGCGCCTGCAGCAGCTGGATGATGAACGTGTGGCGTTGCAGGCCGATGCTGATGCCGTGGCCCTGTCGCTTGAGACCGAAGAGCAGGCCCGCGAGCGCCTCAGGCAAGTGCACAGGGAGCAGCAACAGAAAACCAAAGCCTGGCAAAGCCTGGTGGAGCAGCGCGTGCAAAGTGATGCACGTCTGGCCGAACAGCGTGACGAAGCCGATCAGCCGGCAGCGCCTGGCAGTACCGCTGCAACTGCTGTGACATCTGTCCTGACATCAGGAACCGAGCCATGACGGTATATCCCGGCCCCCTTGCTGCGGATCCGTCGTGCCGCGAGGCGCTCAAGGCGCGATTGGCGCAGTTCGACCGTGAGGTACTCGACCTGCACAACCGGCTGCACCGCGCCCGGGCGCCTTGGCCGGTGCTGCTGGGCGGGCAAGCGGTGCAAGTGCTGTGGGCCAGCACGAGTGGCGAGTGCCGGCAGCCGGTGCGTGTGGCCATCGCGCTCGGCGAGCATCGGATCGAACTGAATATCCCGCTGCGGCTGCTTGAGCTCTCGGGGTTGGGCTGGCAGCCCGGCGCGGCAATCGATACCGACGCTGACGCATTGCTGCTGGAACAGGCCTGGTTGAGCTGGATCGAGCCGCTGGAAGGGCTGTTGGGCGAGCCTCTGCGCGTAGTGCCATGCACGTTCGACCAACGGAATAAAAGCCTGAAGGTCGCCGTCGAGGTACGCGCCGGTGATCAGCCGGCACAGGCGTTGAAAATCCATTTCGACGCCGCGAGCGCCCAGCGGGTGAGCACGCTGCTAGAGCAGCACTGCGCAGTTACGCGCGACCCGCTGCAAGCCTTGCGTCTGGCGTTGAGTGTCGAAGCCGGGCAGGCGCCGTTGACTCACGCCGAACTGCGCAGCCTGTTGCCGGGCGATGTGGTGATGCTCGACACCCTGACCGATGCGCAGGTGCTGCTGCGGCTGGGACGTCACTGCCAGACCGTCGTCAGACGCCAGGGCGACACGCTGGTCTGGCAAGGCGCGTTACGTCCCGGCAGCCCTGCATTTTCTCCGTACCCCTTTGACAGGAATGATCCGATGAGTGAAATGAGCGCCGATGCCGATCTGGATGCCTCGCTGGACGAGTTGCCACTGACCCTGATCTGTCAGTTGGGCAGCGTGGAGCTGACCCTTGCGCAGTTGCGCGAAATGGCCCCTGGCAGCGTTCTGCCCTTTACCGGCCAGGCGCATGACGAAGTGGACCTGATGGTCAACGGTCGCCGCGTCGGTCGCGGCGAACTGGTGACCATCGGCGATGGTCTGGGCGTGCGCCTGCTTGGCTTCAGCGGCTCATGAACGGTTACCAGCCGAATTTGATCGAGATCATTCTGGTCGTTGCCACCATCGGACTGATTCCCCTGGCCGTGGTGACCCTGACCGGTTTCATGAAGATCTCTGTGGTGCTGTTCCTGATCCGCAATGCTCTGGGCGTACAGCAGACACCGCCGAACCTGGTGCTTTACGGCATCGCGCTGATCCTGTCGGTCTACGTCACCACACCGCTGATCGGCGACATGTATCGGCAGGTGCAGGGCCGCGATCTGAGTCTGCAGAACGTTCAGCAGCTCGAGGAATTGGGCAGCGCCTTGCGACCCCCCTTGCAGGCACATCTGTCGAAGTTCGCCAACGAAAGCGAGCGTGGATTTTTCGTGCAGGCGACCGAAACCATCTGGTCTCCGGAGGCACGTGCCGACCTGCGCGATGATGACCTGGTGGTGCTGATCCCGGCATTCGTCAGTTCCGAGCTGACCCGGGCCTTCGAGATCGGCTTTTTACTGTACATCCCGTTTCTGGTCGTCGATCTGCTGGTGTCCAACGTTTTGATGGCCATGGGCATGTCGATGGTTTCGCCCACCTTGATTTCAATTCCGCTGAAGATATTCCTGTTCGTGGCCCTCAGTGGCTGGTCACGCCTGATGCATGGGCTGATTTTAAGCTACGGGGGCTGAAGTCATGGGTCAGGACGTATTTCTGTCGCTGATGAATCAGGCGCTGATGACTGTGCTGCTGCTTTCCGCGCCAGCGCTGATCGTGGCGATTGTGGTGGGGTTGGGCGTGGGACTGCTGCAGGCGCTGACCCAGATTCAGGACCAGACCCTGCCGCAGGTGGTCAAGCTGGTAGGCGTGCTGCTGGTCATCGTATTCGTCGGGCCGTTGCTGGCGGGGCAAGTGGCGGAGCTGGGGAATCAGGTGCTGGACAATTTCCCGCTGTGGACGCGTTGAACAGCCATGGGCGCTGATCTGACCAACGCGTTCATCGAAATTGCCTACCCGGTGATCAGTTCGACGTCGCTGGCTGCCTCGCGGGCCATGGGCGTGGTGATCATCACGCCGGCATTCAACCGTCTGGGCCTGACCGGGATGATTCGTGGTTGCGTGGCAGTGGCCATCTCGGTGCCGATGATCCTTCCCGTTTTCTCCGCGTTCACCTCCATGCCCGAGCACAGCGGGTTCTTTCTGGCTGGATTGATGATCAAGGAATTGCTGATCGGGTTGCTGATCGGGCTGTTGTTCGGCATCCCGTTCTGGGCCGCCGAGGTGGCAGGCGAACTGATCGACCTGCAGCGTGGGTCGACCATGGAACAACTGGTTGACCCGCTCGGGCAGGGGGAGGCGAGCGTGATGGCGACCTTGCTCACGGTCATGCTGATCACACTTTTTTTCATGTCCGGCGGCTTCATTCTGATGGTCGACGGCTACTACCACAGCTATCAGCTCTGGCCGGTGACCGAATTCACACCGCTGTTCAGCAGCGCGGCGTTGACGTCGATTCTGGCGATTCTCGACCAGGTGATGCGCATCGGTGTGTTGATGGTCGCGCCGTTGCTGATCGCCATGCTGATCACGGACCTGATGCTGGCCTACCTGTCACGCATGGCCCCCAGCCTGCATATTTTTGACCTTTCATTACCGGTCAAGAACCTGTTTTTCTCGGTGTTGATGGTGGTCTATATCGGCTTTCTGATCCCGGTGATGATCGATCAACTGGCGCAGTTCCGAGGCACCATCGAAGTGCTCAAGGCGCTCGCGGTCGAGGGCGGCTGATGGGCGAATCCAGCGAGGAAAAAAGCCAGCCGGCCACGGACAAGAAGCTGCGTGATGCGCGCAAGAAGGGTCAGGTCGCGAAAAGCCAGGACCTGGTCTCCGGCATGGTCATTCTGCTGTGTACGTTGTGTATTTCGGTGCTGCTGCCCAAGGCGCGGGCGCAGGTCGAGGCGTTGATTGACCTCGCGGCATTGATCTACATCGAGCCCTTCAACGACGTCTGGCCGCGGCTGCTCGACCATGCCGAGCAGATCGTCATCGGCATTACCTTGCCAGTGGTGGCGGTAACGGTCGCGGCGGTGATTCTGACCAACATCGTGACGATGCGTGGGGTAGTGTTTTCGGTGGAGCCCATTCAGCCGGACATCAAACGCATCAACCCGGCCGAAGGTTTCAAACGCATTTTTGCAATGCGCAACCTGATCGAGTTTCTCAAGGGGCTGGTCAAGGTGGTACTGCTGGGGCTGGCGTTCTACGTGGTAGGGCGTCAGGCCCTGCAAGCGCTAATGGAGTCGTCGCGCTGTGGTGAGGGCTGCATTGAGTCGACGTTTTATCTGGTCCTCAAACCGCTGGTGTTCACCGTGCTGACGGCGTTTCTGCTGGTCGGTGCGGTGGATGTGCTGATGCAGCGCTGGCTGTTTGGTCGTGACATGAAAATGAGCCACAGCGAGCAGAAACGCGAACGCAAGGACGTCGACGGCGACCCGATGATCAAGCGCGAACGTCAGCGCCAACGGCGCGAAATGCAGGCCCTGGCGACCAAACTCGGGTTGGCGCGGGCGTCATTGATGATCGGCGACGCTGGCGGCTGGGTGGTGGGCGTGCGGTATGTTCGCGGCGAAACGCCAGTGCCGATAGTGGTCTGTCGCGCCGCACAGCACGAGTCCGCCGCATTGCTCGCCGACGCCGCGCCACTGGGCATTGCCCTGTGGCCCGACGCAGACCTTGCCGAGTCGATTGCAAAACGAAGCGTGGCGGGCGACCCGGTGCCGGAAAACACCTTCCAGGCGGTAGCCGATGCATTGGTGGCGCAGCGGCTGATCTGATATCAGCCACCACCAGACCTCTAGTGCACCACCGGACTGTAGCGGGTAGCGGGTGTGCCGCGTACCACTGTCAGACGGTTGAGGTCGGTGTTGATACGCCATGCCCAGAAATGCGTACCGTCCTCACGCGCCGTATCCAGTGCTTGAGCGAGCATGGTGCGCACATCCTCCAGCGAGTAGTCATGTGGCTGGTCGAGCATCAGTTGGGCCTTGACCCGCATGATTTCAGGCAAGTACCAGCGATCATGATTTTCCACCGCGCCAATATGAAGCTCATCGAGAATTTCCAGCGCCAGAGGTTCGAGTCTGAGTGCCGCCAGACCTGATGCGTACTCGGTGTGCAGCATCGCATGCAGAGGCGTTTCCACGTGGCTGCGCAATTGCTGCAGGGCTTCTCCCAATAGCGGTACACCCGTTGCGGCATCGCCTTCGCGGATCGCCAGAATGCTTTCATAGCAACTGGTCAGCTGGCGCCAGACATGCAGTGGCTGACGTTCGCTACTCTGCTTGAGAAGCTTGAGGAAATGCCGCGTCTTGTGCAGCGTACCGGCAATCAGCGTCGCCGGGATCGCACTGATCGCCAGGGTGTACCACAGGGTTGCAGGATGACTCAGCGCAATAGCCTGTTGCACATTGGTTTCCAGGGCGACCATCGCCTGGCCGGTATTGCCGATCAGCAACTGAACCTGGGCCCGCAGCGACTGCGCTGCAATACGCTGGTCGAAGTGCATGTCGATAATGTGCGAGGACGGCGAGCGCGGGGCGCCAAGCGCTTCTTCGATAGACTGACGCGCCGTCTTCATATCGCCCATATAGAACGCGCTGGTGGCGCGCATGCGTCTGCCCAGCAACTGGCAGTCAGCAATGCGATAGTCCTTGCCCAATGCCAGAAATTGCGAAGCGACCTGCGTACCCTGCAGATGCTTGTTGCTGCAGGTGTGGTCGTTCCATTTTCCCCACAACGCCCGCAGGCGGTATTCGGAGTCGTCCAGCGCTTCGGCATCTTCACTGACTTGCTGCCAGACCTCGCGCATTTTCTGCCCCGCGCCGTAGGTCAGCATCAGAATGCTGCCGGACATGGTCAGCAGACGCATACGCTGCCGACGGTCCATGTGTGCCTCTTCCACCTGCCGGGGCAGGCCGTGGTTTACCCAGTCCTGGTATTCGCGCACCAGCGACAGGCGCAGCCACAATGGCGAGCTGCACAGCGTCAGTTCGACCCCCAGCTGGCGGTCGCCCTCGGCCGAAAAGGCCCAGGTGAGCGCCGCTCGAATGGTATCGACCTCTATGCCGTAACGCTGGGTCCAGAGCTCCTGGGACAGTTGTTCGAGATCCTGCCTGCCGTGTTCCAGCAGGGTCAGTGCCCATTGAGCGTGAGCACGGCACAGGCGTGGCACATCATCGAACTGCACCAGTTTTTCGTGGGCGTAGAGACGTGTTGTTTCCAGCAGCCTGAAGCGCTTGCCCTGGCTGTGATCGAAGGTGCCGAGCAGCGATTTTTCCAGCAGGCTTTCGAGCATCGGCAGCGTCATGCGCACGTCCGGCAAACCGATGTTGACGATCGCCATGGCGCCGTCAATGGTGAAAGACCCGTTGAATATCGACAGCTGGCGCAGCAACGCCTGCTCATGCCCGGTGAGCATTCCGTAGGTCCAGTCCAGCGTGGCACTCAGCGAGCGCTGGCGTGGCAAGGCGGTGCGAAGGCCGGTCATCTGTAGTCGGAAACTGCCGTCCAGCAGGCCGACCAGGTCATGAATGCCGAAGGTCCTGGCGCGTGCAGCAGCCAGTTCGATGGCCAGTGGATTACCGTCCAGTTTGCGGCAGATGGCGGCGACCGTTTCGGCGTCGCCGTCATTGAAGGCAAACTCGGGGTCCTGCTCTCTGGCGCGGGTCACGAACAGCGCCACCCCGGAATAGCCCATGGCCTGCGCGGCCGTGAGCGCTTCGTGCTCATCGGGCACCTGCAGCGGGCCGAGCTCATGCACCCATTCGCCCTGCGCACGCAATGGTTCGCGACTGGTCACGACGATGCAGCACAGCGGTGCATTGGCCAGCAACGCTTCGACGGCAGCGGCGGTTTCGTCGAGCACATGCTCGCAGTTATCGAGGACCAGCAATTGCGGGCGACCGACCAGCGATGGCGGTATGTCGTGCAGCGGTTGTTCGTTCTCGGCGCTGAGCCCCAGCGCGGACGCGATTCTGCCCAATATCGGTTGCGTGCCGTTGACTGGTGTCAGGTCGACGAACGCGGTGCTGAGGCCCGATTGCGCGGCCAGACTGTCAGCCAGTGCCAGCGCTACGGTCGTTTTGCCGACGCCGCCGGGACCGCTCAGGGTCAACAGACGTCGGGACAGGGTCAGCTCCGACAGTTGCGCTATCAGTTCGTCACGCCCAAGCACCTGACGATTGATTGTCGGCACGCTTAAGCTGACGGGCGTGTCCACTTGCGCCGCAGGCTCGGGGCGCACCGCCGACTGCACACTGACCGGCGCGACAAATCGGTAGCCGCGGCCCGGCACGGTGACAATGTAGTTCTCTTCGGCATCGAGTGCTCTGCGCAGGGCAACGATTTGCGCACGCAGGTTGCATTCCTCGACCACTGCTCTGGGCCATGCCAGGGTCAGCAGTTCGGCTTTCTCCAGTAATTCGCCTGGCCGCGTGGCGAAAGCGACCAGCAGCGCCATTGCGCGGCTGCCCAGGGGCACCGGCTGTGAATCCTTGAGCAGCAAATATTCGCGTGGAAGCAGGGTGAATGAGCCAAAGTGAATGGCCTCGTCGCTGCGTGACGCCTCACCTGTTTCCTGAATGGCCATTTCATCATGGCCGCTTGCTTCGAAATCCATGCTTAGACCTGTGTCAGAAGTAATAACTGCGCCGCCGCACCTTGCAGGAGCATGAAGGTCCCGATGTGTGTCTATGTAGTGATGAATGTTCTGTTTATCTGCCGGCGCCTGTTGACCTTCGGCAGATCAGTTGTAACTGAGCGGACGCCCAGTGTTACCGGGTGTACACCAATGCCTGACCGCATGCCTGATTTAACGCGTTGACTGTCCGGAAAGCGGAAAGTCTAGTGACATGAGATGACTGTTATGAGATCGATGCACAAATCGCGCCCACGTTAATTGACATCAGTTAGCCGCTACTCCGTTTACCGTTGGTCGACTTGTAACGATTTTTTATCAACACGCCATTTGCCCGAACGGTCCTTTGCATGACCGGCTGCCGAACTAACGCGACCGGTAGGGCCACTTACAGAGGACTTCATGAATCGAACCGTCAATGCTGCAGAGTTGCATATCGATTTTGCCAAGGACCCGGAAAAGGCCTTGTTCAAGTGGCTCATTGCAAGTTTTCTGATGGGCAAGCGAATTCAGTCGGCCATCGCCTGTGAGGCGTACCGGGTGATCATCGAAAAGCATGACCGCGACACGCCACGCAAACTGGGCCAATGCACCCATCGCGAGTTGGTCAGCATGCTCGGCGAAGCGCATTACGTGCGCTATGACGAGTCCACGGCCGATAGACTGCTGGCGCTGTGTGCCAGGCTCAACGCCGACTATGCGGGCACGATCGGCAATCTCCACGAGGCGAGCGAGGACCGCGCAGACTTCGAGAAACATCTGGCAGCCTTCGACGGCATTGGCCCCAAGACTGTGGAAATATTCATGCGTGAAGCCGGCAAGGTGCTGTATTGAACACCCCGTTGTCATTGCGCACAGGCTGCGCGGGCTGGAGTCTGGGGCGCGAGCACTGTGCTGCATTTCCCGCTGCCGGAACGCATCTGCAACGTTATTCGTCACGCTTCAACACCGTTGAAATCAATAGTTCGTTCTACAGGCCACACCGTCCGCAGACTTACAGGCGCTGGGCACAGTCGGTGCCTGACGATTTTCGCTTTTCGGTAAAGCTCCCCAAACTGATTACTCATGATCAACGGTTGCAGGATGCTGAAGTGTTACTGGATGTGTTTCTTTCCCAGTGCAGTGAGCTGGGTGAAAAACTGGGTTGCCTGCTTATTCAACTACCGCCTTCTCTTGACTATATTCCGGATGTCGCAGAACGCTTTTTTAAAGCGCTGCGCAGTCGTTACAGCGGCACACTTGTTCTTGAGCCGCGTCATGAGTCCTGGTGCCGGGCCGAGGCACTTCTGGTCGATCAGCGTATTGCACGAGTCGCGGCCGATCCTTCGCCGATCAGCACGGGCCATGTTCCTGGCGGATGGCCAGGCGCCCGCTACTGGCGGCTGCACGGCTCACCGAAGATTTACCACAGTGCCTACGGCCCTCAACGGCTGGAGTTTCTGGGCCGGCAGGTGCTGGCGTCGGTGGAAGAGGGCGTCGAAACATGGTGCATATTCGATAACACGGCCAGCGGTGCGGCAATCGAAGATGCCCTGTTACTTCAGACGCTGAGCCACGCACGATAAGTTCGCCTCTTTCCTGCGCCGTATCCGGTCGTCTGGTGTACGGCAAGTTGCGCGGTGATGTCATCCCTTCTTAATGCAAAGTCTTTCTAATCGTAATTGATAGCGGACGCCTGACAGTTATCCAGGCTCCGTGCCTCTGCCTGCAAAGGCCCGTCTCGCACCAGGCCAATCCGTAGCGGCGCGCGCTGCCTGCACGAGCGGCGTTGTAACGCCATGGAACGTCTGGTGGCCAATGGAAGGAAATAACAATGACGACTGTTAGCAAGATCAGCACTGAAAAACCCACCGATCCTACCGATGCCAAAGCCTGGGAACAGGCGGTACAGCAATCACGTGAGGTCGGTATCGAGTGGCAACTGCCTGCCGATGACAAACGCTCCGCTCAGCAGATCATCGACGATAGCCCGCTGCTGAAAAACCTCGGCGGGCGAGGTGACCGAGGGGAAGCCAGGGAAAACCTGATTGCTCAGGTCGGTGACTACACCAAGGACTCAAGTGCCGCGTTTCGAGCCGTGCAACTGCTCGAACACATTGAAACCTTCGACGCCAACGGTGACCGTCTGGCCGGCAAGGACATCGGTAACAATCGTATCGATGGCTACACCAGCAGCAGCGATGCCCGGCACGGCACGGAGGCCGGTCGTCTGAAGGATTTCGGCAAGGACGGTTTCTCGAGCCTCAAGGGCAAACTGCACGAAATCAGATCGCCAGCCGATGACCCTGCGGTTCGCGATCAGGCCGAGCAGCTCGGGATCCAGTGGGAGCGGCCGAAGGGCGATGAAAGGGACGCCAGGAGTATCGTCGACGGTGACCCTTTGCTCAAAAACCTGGGCAATCAGAGTGACGTCAGGGACATGCTCAAAGAGCAGGTCGGCGACTTCGATACCGACGCAGATGCAGCCTATCGAGCCACTCAGGTGCTGGCCCATATCGAACAGTTCGACAGCAGTGGTGGACGAATTGTCGGCAGTGACGTGGCCAACGGCAGGATCAATGGTTTCACCAAAAGCGGCGAAGCCCGTAACGGAACCGAAGCCGGTCGTCTGCAGGATTTTGGCAAGCACGGTTTCTCCAGCCTCTCGGGTCAATCGAGCAATGTGTCGGCGGCTGGCGACAACACCCAGGCTCGCGAACAAGCCGAAAAGCTGGGCTTTTTGTGGGAGCTGCCCAAGGACGACACGCGCTCGGCACAGGAGATCATCGACGCCAATCCGCTGCTCAGGGATCTCGGCAACCAGAGCGGTGTCAAGGACATGCTCAAGGAGCGCGTCGGAGATTTCGAAAAGGACGCCAATGCAGCCTTTCGCGCGGTTCAGGTGCTCGACCGGGTGACGATGTACAACGAGAAGGGTGAGATTCAGTCTGGGGGCGATGTGTTCAACAGTCGAGTCGATGGCTTCACCAAAGGCGCCGAAGCGAAGCATGGCACCGAGGCTGGACGCTTGCAGGACTTCGGCAAACTGGGCTTCGATGCGCTGCCGGCGCTGAAGAAGACCGAAGACATCAGCAGTTACAAGGACTTTCTGAAAGCCAGTCCCGATGCTGATGATGCCTCGAAGCAAATCGCCCGCTACGCAGCAATCCTCGACGAGAACCATGACGCGATCAAGGGCAAGAGCGGTTCTGCGGAGCTGACCGCCGAAGCGCTGGCGACCTACCGGGACACGCATCCGCAGCTCGGCAAGGAAGTCAGGGAAGCGCTGGATTTCTGGTCGCAGCCCGGCGCCTTTGCGCTGCTCGATAATGCCAAAAGCCCGCTCGAGCAAGGCACCGATGGCAAGGCCAGCCGTGGTGACATTCAGGCTTTCCTCAAGAATAGCGCGCCGAAAGACGTCGGTGCCGTGGGCACGCTGCTGGAAGCCGTTGCAGAGGGCAATCTGCTCAACAAGGTCAGCACCGACGCGCTCGACAAGGATGTGTTCGAGCATCCGCAGAACTACACCGCAGAACAGAAGGCCGCAGTCCTGCAGGAACTCAAGGCTGCCCAGAGCCTGATTGTCGAGGGCAGCGGTGCGGGCATGTGGAAGGACGACAAGTCTCAGGTGCAGATTGCCAATAATGTACGCAGTCATCCCGACCCGCAAAAGCTGCTCGATGACGTCAACGAGCATATCTCGTTGCTCGAAAAGGACCCCGAGGTGGTCACGTTTTACAACGAGAACGCGACCAGCGAATTGAGCAAGGTGCTGGAGGGCAGCGACGGGCTCAAAAGCGCCTTGCAAAGCACTTACGACAATGACATCAAGACCGGCAAGGCCCTCGACAAGCTGTGGGACGCCAACACCAAGGACGGCAAGACCGATCAGCAGACGGCTCTGACCCGGTTCTACAGCTCGGCTCAAAGCGTTCAGGAATCGCTGGGTGTGAGTGATCCGGGTGAAATTCAAAAGGCTGTGCAAAAGTCTGCGCACAATAAGGATTTCGAATCGTTCTACGAAAAAACGCTGGTCTCGGGTGAGCGACTCAACGAGTTGTTGAAGACTGAAAGCTTCGAAGTGGCAACCAGCCAGTTCAGCATGGAAGTGGCGATGTATAACGCTGCGCTGAACCCCGAGTTCACAGGAAAGTACGACGACAAGCTGACTGAAAACTACACCGCCATTGCCCAGAACAATGTCTTCAAGGACGCTAGTTTCGAGGATCTGAAGAAGGCTTTTGGCAAGGATGGCGGCGATACGCTGGACGAAGCGAAAGTCAGGTCGCTGATCGACCAGATCGGTGAAAGCAACCCCGAGTTGCTGACCAATGCCGACGGCAAGCCTGCTACGTCCGACCAGATTCTGGGCGTGTTTCGAGGGAATTGGGATCTGTTGCGTCAGGGCACCAAGTCCATTTCCGAACTGGGCCTGTTCAGCGATAACTCTTCGATCAAGGCGGCTTCCGGTGCCGGAGTCCTGCATGGTGTCAGCGGCCTGTTCATGGCCGGTATCACTATCGCCAAGGGGGCAAATGGCGCGGGGGCGCTGACTGATCGGCAGATCGTCGACATCACCACAGGTTCGGTGCAAAGCGCTACCTTGCTGACCGAGGGCGGCGTCAAGAATGTCACCACGATGTTCAAGGACATCAAGGATATGCTCGAGCCGGACATCTACAAGGAGATAACCACCAACCTGTCGAAACTGGAAAACGCTGCCAAGGGGCTGGGCGGACTGGCCGGAGTGGCTGCAGGGGCCTATGGCATCTTTGACGGTGTGAAATCGATCAGGAGAGGCGAGCTGGTCGCCGGCGGCATGAGTATCACTGCCGGGTCGCTGGGCGCAATGGCCGGTCTGGCATCAGCGGCGGAGGGCGCGGCAGGCGTCCTGCAATTGACGGGCAGCGTGGTGCGCGCCTTGCCGCTGCTGGCCGGCACCCTGGGACTGGCCGCCGCCGGGGTGGGCGCTGTGGCGCTGCTGATTCCCGGCATGATCGAGGAGGGCAAACAGGAGACCCGCGTCGACCGGTTTTCCGATCACCTCAGGGACTACCTGACCCAGTACGAGATCGATGGGGTAAAGGACGGCACCCTCATGGACGTGCCGGACAGCGAGTGGCCGGGGCCGGAAGAAACCACCATCGCTTCATAATCGGAGTGGTCAGGCCGGAGCGCCCCGGCCTGCTCTCTGACGCCGATCGAAGTAGCGAATCAGGTCTCAAGCAGCTCACTCAACGCTTCGCTCAGTTGCTCGGCACTGAACGGCTTGGCGACGCAACGCCGGTTGAGCCACGCGTCGGGGATCCCCAGCCGGCCGTACCCCGAGCAAAACATGAAGGGTATGCCGCGATCGGCAATGGCAGCGGCTATCGGGAACGAGTCTCCGCCAATAATGTTGATATCCAGGATGGCCAGGTCGTACTCGCCGTTACGCGCATATTCAATGCCGTCGTTCAGCGTGCTGGCGTGGTAAGCGGTCGCGAAACCCAGGTCCTCGAGCATCATCTCCATCAACATGGCCAGCATGGTCTCGTCTTCCACCAACAGCACTTTGGGGAGCGAGGTCTGGTCGTCCGATTCTGAACTCATAAGTGGCTTTCCGGTTTGTCTGGCCAGGGAATCAGCATTGTCCAGACGATCCCTGTACGGGCAAACTGAATGTCGGCCTGGCCTTTGAGTTCTCGCTCGATGCTGCGGCGTATCAAGCGCAGGCCAAAGCCTTTCACGGTGGTTGCGACGACCGGCGGGCCGCCTGTTTCTTTCCATTCGATTTTCAGCGTGGGCGCAGAGGGGGTGGCAGTCAGCGTAGAGGTCACTGTCACCTGACCTGCCGCTGAAGAAAGCGCACCGTGTTGCACTGCATTGGCCATCAGTTCATGGAGCACCATGGAAAGCGTCAGTGAAAAGCGCGGCTCCAGGGTCACCGGGTCGCCTTCGAAGCTGATCCTGTGTGCCCCCGAGTCCACCTCCTGCAGTTGCTCTATCAGGTCGACCAGTTCGGTGGAAATCCATTCTGCACGCGCCAGTGCATCGTGCGCCTGGCTCAGGGCGAACAGGCGCGCACCGAAGCTCTTGTGAAAGGATTCCAGTGACGCAGAGCTGTTGACAGTAAGAGAGGCGATGGCCTGGACGGTTGCCAGGGTGTTTTTTACCCGATGGTTCAGTTCGTTCAGCAACCCGGCGCGGGTCAGACGATCCTCCAGTTGCTGGCGCTCCAGTTTGCTGGAAATGGACTGCGCCAGTCGGTGAGTCGTACCGTTCTGCTTTAAAAATGTCGTTTCGCCAACGGTATCCAGCCCCTGATGCACCGGCAGGGTGAAGGAAAAGACGCTCCCCGAATCCAGTGAGCTGTCAGCCCACAGACGCCCGCCGTGGGCCGTGACAATGCCTTGGCATATATACAGTCCCAGGCCGTTACCGCGCGGATTGCCTTCCTTGACGGACCAATAGCGCTGGAAAATGAAAGGCAGGTGTTCGACCGGGATACCGATCCCGTCATCACTCACCCTGAACAGCACTTCGTGTTGATCGGCGACCGCATCGATGTTAATTCGGCCACCTTTGGGGGTGAACTTGATGGCGTTACCAACCAGGTTGGAAAGTACCTGAAAGATTCGTTCCGGGTCCGCATCGACCACCAGGCCTTGCGCGGCGGTGCAGTTGAGCTCGATGTTCTTTTCGGTGGTCAGCATCACCAGCAGGCTGCAGGCTTCTTCCAGCAGGCTGGTGACACTCAGCGGCAGGCGCGAGAGCTGATAACGGCCGGCTTCGATCTGCGCGGTATCGAGCAGGTCTTCCAGCAGGCTGTTCATGCGCGTCGTGGCTTTCTCGATGGTGCCCAGCGCACGGCGGATATTGCGGTTTTCAAAGTGTGTATCGCCCACCGCCCAGCGTTGCATCATGCCGCACTGCATGATGATGATCGACATCGGGTTGCGCAGGTCATGGGAGACCACGGCGACCAGCTCATCACGCAAACGGACCGCTTCCTGTTCACGCTGCACCTGACGCTCCAGGTCGCTCTCCAGAGCAGAACGACGAATGTCTTCAGCGCCATACAGATCTGCGCGCGACCAGGGTTTGGCAATGCCGTTAACCTCTTGCTCCCAGACATCGAAAGACTGCCTTGGATGCAGACGATGACTCGCGGAACTCTCCGGACGGGTGCTGACGTGATGGGTCGGGTCGCCGCTCCAGTTCATGGTGGAGGTGAGTTGGGCACGAAACCACATGACAGCGTTATCAATCGGCTTGGGCAGCGTGAACGCAATGACGCCGCTGGCGACGTCTTTGTAAACGGCGCTGGCGGCCAGCTCCCTCTGCATGGAGTTGGTGTGGAAAACCCCCAGACCCTGCAAGCCCGTCACCCGCTGTCTGGTGCGTTGATGCGCCAGGCCGGTGTCGCGTATCCAGGTGTACAGCTCACGCACTTGTTCGATTGCAGGGCAGGTGCCGAACAGATGAACCTGATCGTCAATCAGCACAGCCGCACCGTCTGCCAGGGTCAGCGACATGAGAAGCTCGGGCCGGCTCACCAGCCCGTCGAGCACTTCATGATTGGCGCGACTCATGGCGTCTGCCAGTTGTCCGAGCAGGGCAACTTTCGCTTCCCGCTCGCGCTGCACATCGGTCGCGACAATGGCGGAAATTTTCACCGACAGTAACTGACCTATCATCGCGCAGGCATCGCGCAGCTCTCTGGACACCCGCAACGGCTCGGGATGACCGCAGGCAACCAGGCCCCAGAGCTCGCCGCCATCGAGCAACGAGATACTCATCGACGAGCGCACGCCCATGTTCTTCAGGTACTCGCAATGCACTGGCGACACGCTGCGCAGCGTCGAGAAGCCCAGGTCGAGCGGTTGCCCTGTCGCCGGGCGCAGGGTCGGTATCAGGGGCACGGGAACGTAGGTGGCGTCTGGAATCACACGAATCCAGTTCAGCCGATACAGTTCCCGCGCCTGGGCGGGAATGTCCGAGCCAGGGAAGTTCAGGCCGCTGTAGCTGGGCAATGGCCCGGTCAGCGCCTGGGCGACGACTTTGCCATGACCCTCGGGCTCGAATCGGTAAATCATGACCCGGTCGTAGCCGGTAAGCGCCTGAATCTCGTGCACGCTGATATCGAACAGCGTTTCCAGCGTGGTGGCGGCCTGCAGGTTGCGCAATACCCGGGCAAGGATTCTGGATTGTCCGTGATCGGTTTCTACGAAGTCCTCCAGCTCGATAATCAGCACATCGTCGATACGCTGCAGCGAGGCGCTGTAGTGGGCGGTTCCGAGCGTCAGTTTTATCGGGTCCAGGTTCGGGGCAGCGGGGTGGCTGTACGCATGGTCGATGAGGGCTGAATGTTCAGGCGACAGCAGCCATGACAGAGGCTTGCCCAGCAACTCGTCAGCGGTCATCCCGAGTGCTGTTGCGCAGTTGGCGCTGACCTGTTCAATGCAAAGGGGAGCGCCTGCAACGCCGAGCAAGACGCCGTGCGGCTGAATCGCGCCAGGAACACGAATCGGCTCTCGGGCACATTCGGCAAGCGCAGCCTCAAGCGCTGCGTCAGGCTTTGCATCCAGCATGTCCTTGATCAATTGCGTGAACTCCACAGAGTGTTTCAGCCGGGAACAGCCAGCCACTGCTTGGTACGACGTGCAGTCGATCGACGCTGAACGCGATTCAGATGGCTTTTTGTTGGCCGCAGCGGGAATTTGGGCGGCCAGCGGCCCGGATGGACAGCGCAAGAAGATGCGAGGTTGCCGCGAAAGTGCGGCGTGGAGACCTGGACGACGCGCTCTGCTGATACAAGCCAGAGATAGAAGGAAGTGGGTCACCATAACAGGTGCCCGTTGGACGCGTAGCTTTAACTGACTATGTAGGGGAAATGCCTGCAAGTTGGCAGGTGTGGGCCTTTGAGGCCCTGCCTGCCATTTTTTAGCGAATTATAGGCAAGTGCCGGGGTGCTACAGGCCCGCTTGGGCAATCAGCCCTGGCCATTCAGCTTGCGCTCGAGCTCACGGTTTTTAGCACGAAGCGTTTCGGCATCCTGCTCTTTTTCCTTGATGGACGTCGGGGTGATGACCTTGTCCACGCCTTCGGTTTCGGGATTTTCCTGCGCAATGTCCTTGTGCACCACATCGACCGGCTTGCCGGACTGGTCTGTCGTTGGCGCGGACTGTTCAGGCGTGTGGCTGGAAGGCTTGTCAGTATGCTTGCTCATTGCAGTTCCTCTCTGTGTGTCGTCCTGGTTGGAGGAGCAAACGACGCGAAGAGTTCGACGTGTTTTCATGTGGGCAGGGTGTGCCTGCGCAACGGCGTACAAAAAAAAAGCCCCGCCAGACAAGGTCTGGCGGGGCTTTGCTCAAGCTGTGAAAGCCTTAGAGCGCCATGTCACTGGCTGGATTGCTTTTCGCTGGCTGGGCAGCAGGTGCAGGTGTTGGAGCATTACCTGTCTTGTTCACCGGTGGTGGCGGGGTCAGCTGCAGAACTTCGGATGTGTAAGCCCATTCCTCGGCAACACGGTCCGGATTGTTGTTCAGCTTGGTGCCATAGCTAGGCACGATCTGGTGCAGTTTTGCCTGCCATTCCGGAGTCGCTACCTTGTCCTTGAAGACTTTCTCAAGCACGCCCAGCATGATCGGCGCTGCAGTCGAGGCACCTGGCGAAGCACCCAGCAGGCCGGCAATGCTGCCGTCCTTGGAAGCGACGATTTCGGTACCCAGCTTCAGAACGCCGCCTTTCTCTTCGTCACGCTTGATGATCTGTACGCGCTGACCGGCTTGCATCAGGCGCCAGTCTTCTTTTTTGGCGTTCGGGAAGTACTGCTG